>Ga0207799_100062_pt1 | contig 148722 bp, 125 predicted proteins | sample TtanPargueraPR_4_FD_187742 | JGI IMG/M metagenome (GOLD analysis project Ga0207799, IMG submission 187742) | Aerobic enrichment media microbial communities from Bioluminiscent Bay, La Parguera, Puerto Rico - Tt and M2 (SPAdes) | ecosystem: Environmental > Aquatic > Marine > Unclassified ... | reverse complement strand
TCTGTCCCGTGACAGAAAACGAAGCAAAAGAGCACGCCCGTGTCCCGCTTAACCCTGCGCGTCGTCGGTGCGGCCGGAGCGCGCGGAAACTCACCCGCCTTCGCCTTGGCTACGGCGGGCTCAGACGGTCCGCGCGCCAAACCGAGGGATGAAGCCAGCATCATGCTGTCAGGCAAGGCGCAAAACAAAGTGAGCAGCGCAGCAATCGCCGGATTGTGAGCACGCGAACGCGTTTTGCAACGCCGCCTGGCGGCATGATGCGCCGCTTCATCGCACGGTTTTCCGTCCGCCCCGCCAATGCTCGGCGCGGGACAATGGGAAATTCAAAACCAAAACCCCAAACACTGGTTAAAAATCTTTTGAAAGGACTGCCGGAGGCATTCCCCTTTGCGTGAGGCGCCTTACGGTCAGCGAACCGTTGACGTGCGGGCCGGGTTTCGATTATAGCGCTATCATGCCAACCATCGAATATACCTGTCAACACTGCGGCCATTGCTTTACCCGCGTTGCCTTGCGGGGAGAGGAGGCAGCGCCGCTTCCGTGCCCTCAGTGCCGTACCCCGGATGCCCGGCCGGCTAAAGATGCCGACAGTCTTTTCGACGGCATTGCCCCCTTCAGCAGCCTGGCCAAAGACACCAACTGAACGCGCTGATCCGGCGGCCGGTCCGGCCGCCTCATCCGCAAAGGGAATCGATACCAAACAAGAAAGGGCCGTTCGGATTTTTACCGAACGGCCCTTGGGTCAGTGCCGCAGAGATTTCAAGGCGGGGAGGCCTTTATCAGGCGGCCTTCTCCATGATGGCAATATCCTGCGGGTCGAACACCCGGTCGATATCCAGGAGGATTTTGACGGTTTCATCCATATTGGCCATGCCCAGGATGTAGTCGGTGGAAACCTGCGCCCCAAAGGACGGGGCCGGCTTGATTTCATCCTCCCGCACGTTGAGCACCTCGGAGACCGCGTCCACGATGACGCCCATGCGGGTGGTGGTCTCGGTTCCCTGGATATCCACAACAATGATACAGGTGCGGTCGTTGTAGTCGATGGCCTCGATTCCGAAGCGCAGGCGCAGGTCGCTCACCGGGATCACCTGGCCCCGCAGGTTGATGACGCCCTTCACATGCTCCGGGGTCTGGGGAACGGCGGTGACAGGCATCATGCCGATGATCTCCTTGACCTGCAGCAGGGGGATGCCATAATCCTCCTCCGCCAGCCGAAAGGTGAGGTATTTACCGGTCAGGTCGGTTTTCATGCGATTTCCTTTCTTCTGCTTGAGGCTTAAAAGTCGGCAAACTGGTCATCGTCCAGCGGAATGACAGCCTCCGGCGCATGGGCCTTGGCGGCCGGTGCTTTCCGGGGGGCGGTTTTGGTTGTTTTCAGCTTGCCGATCACCTTGGCACGGGCCGCCGGGGCGCTGCTGGTCTGCTGGTCCGATCCGCCGATAATGGCCACCAATTCGAGGACCACGGCTTTCATCTGCTCGGCCTGGGCGTTCATTTCCTCGGAGGCCGAGGCGGATTCTTCCGCATTGGCGGCATTCTGCTGGACCACCTGGTCCATTTCGGAAACCGCCTTGTTGACCTGCTCGATTCCCTGGGCCTGTTCGCTGGAGGCGGCACTGATTTCGGCCACCAGGTCGGCCACCTTATTGGAGCTCTGGGCCACATTGTCGAAAGCGCTGTTGGTGGTTTCCACCAGTTCGGAGCCTTCCTTGATGCGCTTGACGGAGTCATCGATCAGGGTGGAGGTGTTTTTGGCGGCTTCGGCCGCCCGGATGGCCAGGTTGCGAACCTCGTCGGCCACCACGGCGAATCCGGCCCCGGCCTCGCCCGCCCGGGCCGCTTCCACGGCCGCGTTCAATGCCAGCAGGTTGGTCTGGAAGGCGATTTCGTCGATGGTCTTGACGATCTTCTGGGTTTCTTCGCTGGTCTGGGTGATCTGCTCCATGGAAGTGGTCATCTGATCCATGGACTGGTTGGCCTCATCGATGACCTGTTTGGCATTTTTCATCAACTGGTCGGCCTGGTTGGCATTGTCCGCGTTCTGGCGGGTCATGGAGGCCATTTCTTCCAGGGAGGAAGACGTCTCCTCCAGGGCGGCAGCCTGCTCGGAGGACCCTTCGGCCAGGGACTGGCTGGCGGCCGACACCTGGCCCGAGGCCGAGGCCACTTCATCCGCACCGGAGTTCATCATGGACACCACCCGGTTGATGGGCAGGGTGATGGAGCGGGCAAACCAGAGCACGGCCAGGATGGTGATGGTCAAAAAGGCCAAACCCACCGTCAGGATGACATTGCGGATGGACCGGGAGGCGGCCATGAATTCGTCGCTGTCCTGGGTGGCGGCCACGCTCCAGCCGGCCAACGGCACCGGGGCAAAGGCAGCAATTTTATCGATGCCATTGAAGGTGTAGTTTTCCACACCGGTATCGCCCTTCATCATATGGCGGGTAATCTCTTCCATTCCGGTGAGGGCCTTGAGATCCAGTTCCAGAACATGTTCGGCTTTCGGGTGGGCCACGATGATGCCGTTGCCGTTGGCCATATAGGCATAGCCGGTGGTCCCGATTTTCTTCTGGGAGACGGTCTCGATCAAGAAGTCGATTTTCAGTGCCAGAGCGAGCATGCCGACAATTTGGCCGCCTGACGATTTCAGGGGGGCAACAGCGTATACCGTGGGTTCCTTGGTGCTTTTGGATCGCAGGGCGTCGCTCAGCACCGGTTTGCCGGTGGCCATGACGGCTTTGAAATAACCCCGGTCGTTGATGTCGATACCTTTGTAAGTTGTGTCGCCATTGTACTTGGTGCCGCAGAAAATAATGCCGTCCCTGCCCGCCAGGAACAGCCCGGCGTAGTTGTTCCCCAGGCCTTTGAGCAGACCGTGGATCTGACGGTTCAGGGTTGTTTCATCGGTCGCCGTAAGGATGCCGCCGGCGGCCGCATCCCGGAAGGGTTGAATCGCTGCCAGGCTGGCTGCTTTCTGGAGTTGCTCTGTCAGCACCAAGTTGACCCCCTCGGACAAATCCGTGGCGATATTCAAGGCCTGGCTCTTGGAGGCTTCCGCCAGGGAGGTGGAGGCCTTGTTTACGGAAAAAAGCCCTACGACCAGCAGGGGGATCAGCACGGCGGCAATGCCGCCGGCAACCAGTTTAAAGCCTAACGTTCTTTTCTTCATGGGTCTCTCCTTGGGTTCCTATGCCTGTTTAATGGAAATGTGTGAAACGATGGATTCGAGTTCATGGATATTTAACGGTTTGATGAGGTAACAGATGGCCCCCAGCTGCCGGATCTGTTGTTCCAGGGTCAAACTGTTCCGGGCGGTCAGGGTCACCACCGGCAAATCAGGGTGGTTTTCGCGCAGGACCGGCAGCAACTGCAGGATGTCGCAGTCCCGCAACTGAGCGCTGAGGATCAGCAGTTCGTAGGCATCTTGCTCCAGACAGTGCTGCGCCTCCGGTCCCGTGCAGGCCCAGGCGGTGCTATGGCCCAGGTTTTCCACCAGACGCTGGATGGCGTCGGCGGTGGTAAATTCATCTTCGGCGATCAAGACATTCATGGATGCTTCCTTCATTGGCGTCGTTGGCGTTTTTAGCGATACTTGTTTCAGCAATGATGATGCCAATGGGTTGGTGAAAAACAAAAAACTTTTTAACTGATAGATATAATTACAATATTATAACTAAAAGGCGTGCTGCCAGGGGGTGGGTGCCGTTGGGAACGAACGATCCCAACTTCTGGGTGATACCCTTTAATTTACTGATTTTATATGGAATATTGATGACGGGAACGATCGTTCCCAAACCGGGGTCACTCAAGGTCGTGCTGTTTCATTTTTTTGAAGAGGGTGCGGCGGTTGATGCCCAGGCTTTCCGCTGCCCGGGAGCGATGCCAGCGGTGGCGCTGCAAGGCCAGGGAGATGATTTTTTTCTCGTAGGCCTTGAGCATATCCTGTAGATCGTTCTCGTCGGCATGGGGTTCGGGAACCGCGGCCACCGTTTTCCCGGTGTCTGGCGATGGCCCGGATGTCATTAGATCCAGATGTCCCAGGGCGACATATTGCCGCAGGGCGTTTTGCAGTTCGCGCACATTGCCCGGCCAGGGGTGGTTCATCAACTGATCCATGACGTCGGCCGTGATGGGGCGGGTTTTGCGGGGGTCGATCTCGGCCATGAAGTGGTCGATCAGCAGCGGCAGGTCGCCGGAGCGTTCCCGCAGGGGCGGGAGTTGGATCGGGATGACGTGTATCCGGTAGAAAAAGTCGGCCCGCATGCGTCCGGCCGCCACCATCTGCTGCAGGTCCCGGTTCGTGGCCGCGATGATGCGCACATCCGGCTGCTTGGGGGTTTCCCCGCCCACCGGGGTATAGCCGCCCCCTTCGATGGCCCGGAGGAGCTTGGGCTGCAGCGTCATTTCGATTTCCCCGATTTCATCCAGGAAGAGGGTGCCCTGGTCCGCCACTTCCAGATGCCCCTTTTTGATGCGCTCGGCGCCGGTAAAGGCCCCGGGCACATGGCCGAAAAACTCGCTTTCCAGCAGGTTGCCCGGAATGGCGCCGCAGTTGACCGCTATAAAGGCCTTCCGGCTGCGGTCGCTCATTTCATGGATGGCCCGGGCCACGAGTTCTTTACCGGTGCCGGATTCGCCGGTGATGATCACCGGCGAATCGGTGGTCGCGGCCTGCAGAATGCTCTCGTAGACTTCCTGCATGCGGGGGCATTTCCCGATGATCCGTCCGAACCGACGGCGGTCTTCAACCGAGTGCCTGAGGATGGCATTTTCCTTCTGGAGCTTTTCTTCGGCCTGTTTCCTTTCGGTGATATCGATAATCACCGATTGCTTTTTGACCACCTGCCCGTTTTCGAAAACCGGGGAATTGACCGAGTAATACCAGCGGTTGTCCTGAGGACTCCGGACTTCCCAGCGCACGGTTTCACCGGCAAAGACCCGGTGGTTGACACAGAAATCACAGGGTGCGTCCAGGCCGTGAAGGACTTTATGGCACAATTGGCCGGTACCGTCGTATCCGGCTCGTTCGATCAGGCGCCGGTTCATGAAGGTGATCCGGTAGTCGGCTGCGCAGGCATAAACGAACCCGTCGATTACGTCGATGATTTCCCGGATGTTGCGGTTGCTTTGCTTAAGGCCGCGCTCGGCTTCCTTGCGGGCGGTGATATCCATGAAGGACAGGATGCTCTGCCGGGTGCCGGGAATCATGCCGACTTTCATGGCGATGTCATGCCGCAATCCCTGTCCATTGATGACCTGGCACTCGTATTCGGTGGGAGGCTCACCCTCTCCTGTGCGCCGGGCGATGTGAAACCCCTTCATCATCTCCAGATAATCCGGATGTATGAATTCCGTCCATCGTTTCCGCCCTTCGATTGCGGTACGCCGATAGCCGGTCAGCTCTTCGAATTTGGCATTGGCTTTGACGATGGTCATATCTTCGGCGACGATGATGGTGGCTGTGCCGGTGTTTTCGAAAATACTGCGATAGGTGGCATCCATCCGGGGCGTTGGAATGGTCGCACGGGTGCCTGCCGGCCGTTTTTCATCCGTTGCGGGTAAGGCGATGAACATGCGGTTTTCCATTTCTGTATCGCTGATAGATCAATGCAAATGCCCGTAGGGGAAGGGTCGCGAATGGCACCCGGCCTCGTATCGCTCTCCATGGGCCACCACGCATGTTATCGTCGGCATGTATAAAAACTTTAATTTTTCAGTATGTAATCGTGACATGGGGATCAGCGCGGAGGAGGGCTGAGAGCCATTTGGCGCTGGTTTAAAAAAAAACTAAAGCGGCCTTGCCGATTGACCGATAAGGGATCCAGAGGACCCGTTGTCCCGCACCGTGATAGACAGATGCCGGTGGTACCCCGGCTATTGTCAGCATTGACGTTAACCTGGCATCGTTGCTAGAAGCGACCACCTCAAGGAGCCTTGCCGATGATGAACGGCCTGAACAGCACACTATCCTCTTTACGGGCCCATGACCGCAAAATGGCGGTCAATGCCAACAATATCGCCAATGTCAACACCAATGGCTTTAAACGGGATCAGGCCGTATTGGAGGAAGCCGGGGAAGGCGACGTCCGTGTGACCCTGCGCAAGGACCTTTCTCCGGCCCCTGAGGATCCTCTGGCGCCGGAGGCCCCGGATGCGGAAAAGGAATTGTCCAACGTGGACCTGGCCGATGAAATGACCGGCATGATCCCCACCGAGATCGGGTATAAAGCCAATCTCAAGACCCTTCAGGCCCGCGACGAAATGATCGGCACGTTGCTGGATACCCTGGCGTGACCACTGTCCGGCGTCCCAAAACGGAAGTCTTGGACGCTGTCCCACGACATGGCACCATTCTAAAAGCGTTGACTTTTTCTTTACACAATCGGTAAGTTAAGCATCCCAATACGATCACGAGCAGGTATACATGGCCGATGCACCAGCGCTTTACAACAGTCGACTGATCAAAAATTACCTGGAGTACCTCGAAAAACATTATCCTGCCGTTGACTTGGACAGCCTCCTGGCCGCCAGCCGAATCGGACGCGCCGAGGTTGAAGATCCCGGTCATTGGCTGACCCAAGATCAGATCAATCGATTTCACGAAGCCTTACAGCAGGCCGCCAATGATCCCCAGATCGCCCGTGATGCCGGCCGCTTTGCCCAGGCGGCCCGTACATCGGGCATGCTGAAGCATTATGCCCTCGGTTTCCTGACCCCCATGATGGCCTATCGCGCGATAAGCAGACTGGCCTCCGAATGGACCCGGGCCACCGACATCACGACCCATCCGCTGGGACCCAACAGCATCGCCCTGTCCGTAGCGCCCCGGGCCGGGGTGAAGGAAAAACCCTTCCAGTGCGCCAACCGGATCGGCATGTTCGAATCCGTTGCCAAACTGTTCACCGGTCAGTTTGCCCGGGTGGAACACCCCACCTGCCTGCACCGGGGCGGGACTTACTGCGATTATCACATCTCCTGGCAAATGCCGCGCTCCAGCTTATGGATGCGCAGACTGCGTTTTGGAACAATTGGCGCTGCGATCGTTCTCCTGGGAACGGTGGGGTTCTGGCCTGTCGGTAAATGGCTGTGGCAGTTAGGCGGCTGGGTAGCCCTGTTGGGGGCGGGGTGGACGGTAGCGGTGTCTTTGGAGAACCGGGAACTCCGGCACTCCATTTCCCGAAAGGGGGAAACGGCGGATCAATACCTTCAGGAGATCCGGCATCGCTACAGCAGCGCCTTCCTGACCCAGGAGATCGGCAGGGCGGCTTCGGCCCTGCAATCGCCGCAGGAATTTCGCGACGCGATCCTGTCCATTCTTGAAAAGCGCCTGGGGTATAAGACGGGAATGCTTTGGTTGTTGTCGGAAGATGCCCCGGGGTTTTTCAGGGGCAATGGGTTTGGATTGTCGGCCGAATCCCTGGGGCCGATTCGTGAGATCGCTCTCGACGCTTCCGATGAACCGCTCAGCGGGCTGCTCGCAGAGGTGGCCCGCAAGGGCGCAACGGTGGTGGCCGACAACCCACAGGAAATCGATCAGCAATTTCCCGGCTGTGCCCAGAGCCTCGCAGGGCTGGGAATACGCTCTCTGCTTGCCCTGCCGTTGCTGCATGAGACGCAGATTCTGGGCGTCCTGCTGCTCGCCAATGACGACGATACGGGAAGGACGTCCTTCAGCGACATCAACCTGGTTTCGGGCGTTGCCTCCCAGGTGGCCTTAGGGCTTGCCAGCGCACGCACCTATCATCGCCTGCAGGAAAAGGAGGCCACCTACCGTTTGTTGGTGGAAAACCAGACCGATATGGTGGTCAAAGTGGATCCGGAGGGGCGTTTTCTTTTCGTAAGTCCTTCCTATTGCCGGACGTTTGGCAAAACCGAGGCGGAACTCCTGGGACGCACGTTCATGCCCCTGGTGCACGAAGACGACCGCGAGAGTACCGCACGTGCCATGGACGCGCTCTATCATCCGCCCCATACGGCCTTTTTGGAACAGCGGGCCCGCACCAGGGAAGGCTGGCGCTGGCTGGCCTGGGCCGACACTGGTTTAGTGGACGACAACGGGAAGGTAACAGCCATCATCGGTGTCGGGCGTGATATCACCGAGCGCAAGCAGGCCGAGGCGGCCCTGAAGGAGAGTCGGGATCTGTTTGATGCCTTCATGGGACACCTGCCGGCCCTGGCCTTTATCAAAGATCGTCAGGGCCGCTATATTTATACGAACCAGGCCTATGAAACGTTTTTTGACGAACCCCGGGGTCAGCGGTTGGGCAAAAACGATCTGGAAATCTGGCCGGAGGCCGTGGCCCGGGAGTTGATGACCAACGATCGCCAGGTTATGGATGAAGGCCACATCGTCCATACCCTGGAGACCACCCACACGAATGGAGCCCCCCGTTACTGGCAGGTCTCCAAGTTTCCCGTCAGTATGGGTGGGGAAGCGGCTTTCCTGGGCGGGGTGGCCTTTGACATCTCGGAACGCATGAAGGCCGAGGAGGCCAAGCAGGAACTCGAGTTTCAGCTGCTGCAAACCCAGAAGATGGAGGCCATCGGCACCCTGGCCGGCGGCATTGCCCACGATTTCAATAACATTCTGTCGGCTATCATCGGGTTTACCGAGATGAGCCTCCTGGATGTCCCGCCGGAGACCGAGTTGCAGCAGAACCTGCAGAAAGTATTGCAGGCCGGCGGTCGCGCCCGGGACCTGGTGAAGCAGATCCTGACCTTCAGCCGGCAGAGCCAGATGGACCCCAAGCCCATTCAATTGCAGCCCATTGTCAAGGAGGCCTTGAAGCTGCTGCGGGCATCCCTGCCGACCACCGTCAAGATGGATGCCCTCGTTACATCCACCGATACGGTCATGGCCGATCCGACCCAGATTCACCAGTTGATCATGAACCTGTGCACCAATGCCCGGGATGCGATGGAAAATATTGATGGCACCCTCACCGTCATCCTGGAATCGATCACCATGGGCGCGGATGAGGCTGTCCGCTACCCGCGCCTGGTGCCCGGGAGGTTCTGCAAACTGACGGTTTGCGATACCGGCCAGGGCATTCCCTCCCATGTCATGGAAAAGATTTTCGATCCCTTTTTCACCACCAAGGGCGAGGGACGTGGTACGGGTATGGGCCTTGCCGTGGTGCATGGCATCGTTGAACGCATTGGCGGTGCGATTACAGTGGACAGCAAACCGGGCGAGGGGACCTGTTTTGTTATTTTTCTTCCTGTCATCGCGAAAAAACCGTCGGATATTGTGCCTGCCGCATTGAAGGTCCCCGGCGGAACCGAACGGATTCTATTTGTAGATGACGAGCCGTTTCAGACGGATCTGGGCCGGCAGATGCTGGGACGTTTGGGATATCGTGTCAGTGCCCATACCCGCAGCCCGGATGCCTGGAAGGCCTTCGAGGCTGATCCGGAAGCCTATGACCTGGTGATTACCGATATGACCATGCCGGAAATGACCGGTGATGAACTGGCCCGGCGCATCATGACCCTCCGCCCCGACCTGCCGGTGATTCTTTGTACCGGCTACAGCGAGCGGGTGAGTGAAGAGGCTGCCGAGGCGATGGGCATACGGGGTTTTGTGATGAAACCGGTGGTGATCCGGGAACTGGCCCTTCTCCTGCGTAAAATTCTGGATCCGTTGCCATCGGCCTGAACGTCCTCAACCGCTTTTCCGAAGAGAAAGATTGGCACCGCAAAGTCGCCTTTCCCGCTCAGGGGTATCAAAGCGATTCAAAGAATGATTTTCAGGTAACACTTTGTAATCTGCGCCGATCTCCAAACCCAGAGAAAAATTTCACCCTGCGAACGCGTGAAATATCCGGGCTAGCAGCCTGTAGGGTATGTTCCGGCGGAATGCTATTACTTAATTAAAAAATTCTAAAAAGTAATAATTATTGTTTGACATGAGCATCGATTGAATTATGTTGGTTGTCAGAAATGATCGCAATCGATTTTTTGACAAAAAAATGATTCGGGAGGTGTCATTATGCAATTGGTAAAATGGAGTCCCTGGCGGGAAATGAACAGTCTTGATCGTCACTTCAACTCAATCTGGGATGATTTTTTCTACCCCGGCATGCGCCATGGTCTGAAAGAAAAGAACTGGCACCCGGCGGTGGATGTCTACGAAAATGAATCCCACATCATCATCAAAGCCGAACTGCCGGGTATTGACAAGGATGACGTCAGTCTCGACGTCAAGGGGCGTGTGCTGAGCCTCAGCGGTGAGCGTCGGGAAAACGTGGATGCGGAGAGGGATTGTGCCCAGCGCCGGGAACGCTTTTTCGGGCGTTTTGAGCGCACCTTTACGCTGCCGACCGAAGTGAATGTCGACAAAATTCATGCGGAGTATAAAGATGGGGTTTTGACCATTGAAGTTCCCAAACCTGAAAAGGAGATGCCCAAACAGATAACGATTCACTAAGGGTTTTTCGACCCCGTCTCAAAGGGCGCCCGCCGGGCGCCCTTTCATTTTTGGCTGGACGCGGCCATCTCATCGGCCCTGAACGGAATGAGCGGCTGTGATTCCGGAGTTCTCCCCCCCCTCCAAGAGGCATGATGCGCATTGCATTTGCCGCCTGTGGATGCTATCGTATTTTCAAGGTCATCAACCAATTGAAAAATCATGAAATATTCGGGACAGAGGCGCCAGGAGATGCCGCCATGACCTTGATCGTTCGTGCCGTCCTTCTGCTGGCTATTGTCTGGCCGGCAACGGGCCACACAGCCCTGCGGATGAATGACTTCGCCTACGGGCTGCGCATTGCCACGTCTGAAAATACCCCTTTGGTAAAATTGGTCGTTCCGAAATCGGTCTATCGCCATCTTGTCCGGACCGATGCCGGCGATATCCGCGTGTTTTCGATGGACGGGCGAATGATACCGCATTTCCTTAAACGACCCGCCCAGGACGATCAACCACCTGAAGGACAAACCCTGCCGCTGTTTCCGCTTTATCGCGATGCCACCACCACCGGAAGCGACGATGTGCGCGTCCAAACGGATGCCAGCGGGGCGGTCCTGCGGATTACACCGCTGCCGGACACATCCACCCAGCGCCCTCCTGCGGTCTATCTGATCGATACCAGTCAGTTGGAACGCGGGCTTGAACGGTTGGTCCTGACATGGGAACGGCTGCGGCCGGACGTTTTGGTCAAAGCGCGCCTGGAAGCCAGCAACGACCTGGTGCAGTGGCAGCCGGTGCTTTCTACGGTGACCCTGGCGGACATTCGGCATGGACAAAGCCGGGTGCAGAACCGGACAATCCCCTGGCCTCCGGAGAAAGATCCGGCGGCGTATCTGCGGCTGTCCTGGCTGAGCGGTGGGGATGCCATACGGGTTGAACGGGTGGCAGGCCTGCTGCGCCCTGAAGGAGAGCCGCCCCAACGTTACTGGATCAGAGCGGCCTACCGGGCCGGCCAGGAAATTCCCGGCAGCATGCAATTCGACAGCGGCGGGGCTTTCCCTGTCGACCGAATCGACCTGCAGCTGCCCCAGGGCAACAGCCTGCTGACCGGTGCGGTGAAATCCCGGGAAAATGAGCGCGCTGTCTGGCGGGTTCACTTCCGGGGACTGTTTTACCATTTAAAGGTGAGCGATACGACGCTGCACAACGATCCGGTTCGGGTGACGGAAACGGCCGACCGTTTCTGGAAACTGGATATTGATACGCCCCAGAGCGGTTTGGGCGGCAGTGTCCCAAGATTGATGCTGGGGACACGGCCCCATGAACTCTTTTTTGCTCCCGAGGGCAGCGGCACGTACATCATGGCCTTCGGAAGCCAAAAGGCCACGGTGATGGATACCCCGCCCGATCTGGTGGAAAGGGTCGCATCGGGAGAAAGGATTGTCCGCGTCGACATCGGCGGGCGGATCGAATTGGGCGGAGCAGGGCGCCTCGCCAAACCGCCAAGCGGCCCTACCGGGCGTATGCTATCCCTGTCCACCTGGTTGCTGGCCTGTGTTTTACTGGTCGCTTTTCTGGCCTGGTGGGTGGTGCGGCGCCTGTTTCATCGCTATTGATTTTTTTGTCTGTTTGAGATGACGCGTTGATTCACTCCGAATGCCTGTTACCAACCTGCGGAGAAAGGGGGGCCATGTTCTCTCCCCAAACACCCAACGGCGGCAAGCCGACCAACCCCCTGGCGATTATCGTACCGGCGTTGGTGATCATCCTGGGGTTTGTTCTTGTTGTCTTTACGGGCGTCCTGCCCATGGTGGAAGATCGGCTGATGGCCAACAAACAGGAGATGATTCGGGATATGGTCCGAACATCCTTGCAGACCTTGGCCCATTACCATGCAAAGGAGCAGCAGGGCGTACTGTCCCGTGCCGAAGCCCAGCAGGAGGCCATCCGTCTGGTGCAGGCCATGCGCTACGGGCCGGATGACAAAGACTACTTCTGGATCAATGATTTCGGTCCGCAAATGATCATGCACCCCTATCGCACCGATCTCGTCGGCCAGGACCTGTCTGATTACGCCGATCCCAACGGCAAGTTGCTTTTTCGCGAGTTCGTGCGGGTGGCGCGCGCCAAAGGCAGCGGCTACGTGGATTACATGTGGCAATGGCAGGACGACGCCTCCCGCGTCGTGCCGAAAATATCCTATGTCGAAACATTTAAGCCCTGGAACTGGATTGTCGGGACGGGTATCTACATTGAGGACGTCCGGGCGGAAATCAGGACTCTTCAGCGGCGTTTGGCCATTCCCAGCGGGGCTATACTCCTGCTGATCATCATCTTTTCAGGGTATTATATTGGGCAGTGGACCCGAACGGAGCGCCGGCGGCGCCATGCGTGGCGGGCCCTGACCGAGAGCCGGGAAAAATACATGGCGGTTCTGGCCTCCAGCCCCAACCCGGTGGTGGTGTATGACCAAGGGGGGCAGGTTCTCTATTTCAATCCGGCGTTTACCCGCGTTTTTGGATGGGAACTGACTGAACTGATCGGCAAGCGCATCGATTTCGTCCCGGAGGCGTGTCGGGACGAAACCCACAAAGCGATCGAGGCGGCCTACCGCCACGGGTCCTTTGCCTTCGAGACCCAGCGCCGTCGCAAAGACGGTACGGTCATCTTTGTGCGCATCGATGCCGCCACCTACCGCCTGAGCGACGGTACCACCGGCGGGATGGTGGTGAATTTGGAAAATATCTCCGAACGCAAACAGGCGGAGATCCAATTGCGTGAAAGCGAGGCACGTTTCCGGCGCATGCATGAGGCGTCCGTCGGTGCCATCGGCATTCACATCGATGGACACATCCGGGATATCAACCTGGCCCTCAGCCGGCTTACCGGCTTTACGGAAGATGAATTGATCGGCATGGACGGGCTGCAACTCATCGCCCCGGAATGGCGGGATGCGGTCCGGCAGCACATCCGGGCCGGCACCGAAACGCCATACGAGGTGGTGGGGTTGCGCAAGGACGGCAGCACTTACCCGCTGGAGATCCAGGGCAAGAATATCCCTTATGGAGACCAAACGGCGAGCATTACCGAATTCCGGGACCTGACCGAGCGGCGGCGGGCCGAAGAAGAGTTGAGGGAAAGCCAGGAGATGTTCCGGGCCATTGGGTATGCGGCCCGCGATGCCATCGTCATGATCGACAACGACGGCCGGGTGGCCTATTGGAGCCGGGCCGGCGAAGACATGCTGGGCTACCGACCGGAAGATGTTTTGGGGCGGCGTATGCACCGGATGCTGGCCCCCGAGCGCTTCCTGCCGGATGTTGCCAAGGCTTTTGACGTTTTCCAGCAAACGGGCGAGGGGGCGGTGGTGGGGCGCACCATTGAGCTGGCGGCCCGGCACCGCGACGGCCGGGAAATCCCTGTGGAGCTCTCCCTGGCATCGGTTCGGCTGAAGGGCCGCTGGCATGCGGTCGGCATCATGCGGGATATCTCCGCGCGTCAGAAGATAGAAAAGGCCTTGCGGGAGAGCGAGGAAAAGTACCGTCTGCTGACGGAGAGCATCACGGAAACCATCTGGACCATGGACATGGAACAGCATTTTACTTACGTCAGCCCTACCTGTATCGATATTCAAGGCTGGACCGCGGAAGAAATCATGGGCATGCGGGTCGATCAGATCATGCCGGCGGGGGAGGCTGAAAAAGTCCTGGCGGCGTTTGCCCAGGTCATGGCGGAGGGTGAGCGTACCGGCAACTATCGGCGCTCACGCACCTTGGAGGTGGAACTCTATCATAAAAACGGCCACATGGTCTGGTCCGAAGTGACGGCCACGATCATGGTGGACGACAAAGGCCAACCCACCACCATCCTTGGTGTAACGCGTGATGTGACCGAGCGCAGAAAAGCGGAGACCGAGAAAATCGAGCTGCTCGAAAAACTCGCCCGCTCCAAGAAAATGGAAGCCCTGGGGCTGTTGGCCGGCGGTGTGGCCCATGATCTCAACAATGTGCTTTCCGGCATCGTGAGCTACCCGGATTTGATCCTGATGGACTTGCCGGCCGACAGTTCCCTGGTGGAGCCGGTTGCGACCATCAAGGATTCCGGACTCAAGGCCGCGGCCATCGTGCAGGACTTGCTCACCCTGGCGCGCCGGGGGGTTACGGCTTTCGAGGTGCTCAGTCTCAACGACATGGTTGCGGATGTCATCCGGTCGCCCGAGCACCAGGCCCTGGCCGCCTATCACCCGGATGTGGACTTTGTGGTCCGGTGCGAACCGCAGCTGCCGGATATGGAAGGCTCAGCGGTTCATTTGAAAAAGACCATCGTGAACCTGATCGCCAATGCGGCCGAAGCCCAACCCGGGGGGGGCCAGGTGGCCATTTCCACTGAAAGCCGCTATGTGGACAGGGCCCTGTCCGGCTATGACACCGTGGCCGAAGGGGAGTATATCGTGCTGCGCGTCGAAGACCGCGGCCAGGGTATCGCCGCGGATGATCTCGCACGCATCTTTGAGCCCTTTTATACCAAAAAAGTCATGGGCCGCAGCGGCACCGGGCTCGGCATGGCCGTGGTGTGGGGCACGGTTCAGGATCATAAGGGCTATATCGATATCCAAAGCGAGGAGGGGGCGGGGACCGTTTTCGAACTTTACTTTCCCATGACGCGCAAATCCCGCGAGGCGGCACCGGCAACCTCCCTCGATGCCATCCGCGGCCGCAATGAGACCATTCTGGTGGTGGATGACATCCGCGAGCAGCGGGAAATCGCTTCCCGGATCCTGACCCGCCTCAACTATGTCGTGACCACGGCCTCCAGCGGCGAAAAAGCGTTGGCCTTCCTGGAAGTGAACGATGTGGATCTGGTGATTCTCGATATGATCATGGATCCCGGCCTGGATGGTCTGGACACTTACCGGGAAATTCTTGCGCTCAAAACGGGCCAGAGGGTTATCATCGCCAGTGGCTACGCCGAAACGGACCGTGTCAAAACCGCTTTGGATATGGGGGTTGGTCAGTATTTGAAAAAGCCCTATACCCTGGATAAAATTGGACGGGCCGTCCGCGAGGAGTTGGATCGCAAGCTTTCACGGGCCTAGAGTCGGTCCTTGAGTTTGCGCATCAGCCCCCGCAATTGATCATAGGTCAACCCAAGGTGGGCGGCGGCCCGGCGCTGATTATAGCGGGCATGATGGAGCGCTTGCCGAAGGCGAAGCAATTGCAGGTGTGCCACGGCATCTTTCAACGGCAGGGTGGCCAATGGGCTGCCGGCCGGCAAGGCAGGCGGTGGCTCCGCCGGCGGGGCCTGGGCCGGTATGGTCGGCGTCGCGGTACCGAAGGGATCAAAACGAATCGTTTCAATCCGGTCGTCCTTTGTGCGATAGACCGCCCGTTCGACCACATTTTTTAGCTCGCGGATGTTGCCGGGCCAACCATATTGCTCCAGGGCTTCACTAGCGGCCGGCAGGAATACGGGCATCTCCTGCCGGCCCAATTCCAGGGCCATGCGCCCGGCGAAATGACTGGCAAGTAAGCGAATGTCGTCCCGGCGTTCGCGCAGGGGCGGCAGGTGCAGCACCTCGAAGGCCAGCCGGTCCAGAAGGTCCTGTTTAAATTCTCCCTCGCGGGCCATCCGGGGAAGATCGGCATGGGTGGCCCCGACAATCCGGACGTCCACCTCGATCGGGGCGGCGCTGCCCACCCGTTCAAAGACGCCGTATTCCACCACGCGGAGGATCTTTTCCTGGACCTCCATGGGGATGGTGCCGATTTCATCCAGAAAAAGCGTGCCCTGGTCGGCGGCTTCGAAACGTCCCATCCGGCGCTGCTGCGCACCGGTAAAGGCGCCCCTTTCGTGTCCGAAAAGCTCCGCTTCGATCAGCGACGGGGCCAGCGCGGCGCAATTCAAGGTAATGAAGGCGCTCTCCCAGCGTTGGGAAAGGAAGTGCAGCCGGCTGGCGGCCAGTTCTTTCCCGGTGCCCCGTTCCCCGATCAGCAGGACCGGTCGATCCACCGGTGCCACCCGGGACAGCTGTTCCTGGAAATTCAGGAAGGCCTCGGACTGGCCTAAAGCGTCGCCTTGTTGAGGCCCTGCGGCCGTCGCTATGGTCATGTTACGCCTTTCGTGGCGGTAATCTTAACATTGTCGATGCTATGAAAATGCCATGACGAATAAAATGGTAAAAAACCTAAATATTGGTAAAATTAGCTAATAGATGGCTTTTTATTATAGGGTCATCATGGGGTTTGTCAATGGCTATCTGGCTGAAATAATGCCGAATTACATCCATGCGCCGGATTGGCATCAATCCTGCTCATTACCCGGGTAAACCACACCGGGAGGCGATCATGGGAATTTTTACACGTTTCAGGGATATTGTCAGTGCCAACATCAACGCCATGCTGGACCGGGCCGAAGATCCGGAAAAATTGATCAAACTGATGATCCGGGAAATGGAGGACACCTTGGTGGAGCTAAAGGCGGCCTGCGCCGGGGTCATTGCCGATCATAAAAAGACCGGCCGGCGCCTGGCCGAAGTCCGGGACCGGGAACGCCACTGGGATGAGCGTGCGCAGCTGGCCGTGCGCAAGGGGCGCGACGACCTGGCCCGGGAGGCCCTGGTCGAGAAGCGGCGCTTCACCCGCATGGGCGAAGGGCTTGAAGGCGAACGGGTGGAGCAGGACGAATTGATCAATCAGTACCATGATGATATCCAGCAGTTGGAAAACAAGCTGCATACCGCCCGTGAGAAGCAGCGCATGCTGGTCCACCGGCATGCCCGGGCCCAGAATGCCCGGCGTGCCCGGGAAGAGATCCGGCGGGCGGGCAATCACGAGACCATCGCGAAATTCGAAGAGCTTGAGCGCCGCATCGACCGCATGGAAGCCGAGGCCGATCTGGTTTCCTATGGTGCCGGTCCCACCCTGGACCAGGCCTTCGAGGAGCTGGTCACGGACGATGATATTGAAAACGAGCTGGCGGCCATGAAGTCCCGTTCGGATACCCCGGACAAACCAGCGGCATCATGACCGGTCGACCCGGGGCGGCAACCCCCGGGTTGAAAAACCATTTCCGGGAGCAAAACCCTTATGACGGCAGTGTGGATCATCATGGTCATTTTCGGCAGCCTGGTCGTTTTGCTGGGCACCATTTGCGGCACGATTCTTCTGGCCATGAAAATCAAGCATGGGGGGCTTTCCGCCCGCAGCCGGGAAGCCCAGGGCGAAGAAACCCGCATGATCCAGGAAATCTATCAGGGGCTGTCACGCATGGAGGCGCGGGTGGAAGCGCTGGAAACCATTTTAATGGAACGCAAGGAGAAGCGTCATGACGATCAGGGCTAAACGACGCCATCGACGGCTGAACGGTTTATATCGATCGCGGGACGGCGCGCTGTTCGGCGTTTGCCGCGGCCTGGCCGACTATTTTGACCTGAGTGTTTTCTGGATTCGATTCCTGGCCGTTGTTGTGCTGGTGATGACCGGGCTGTGGCCCATGGTGGGTATTTATCTGGTGGCCGCTTTGATCATGAAGCCGGAGCCGGTGCGGCCCATCGAGAATGACGACGAAAGGGAATTTTATCACAGCTATGTGCACTCCCGCGAAGGGGCGGCCCAGCGCATCCGGCGGCGGGCCCGGGATCTGGAACGGCGCATTCGCCGCCTGGAGGACAGCGTCACTTCCCGGGAGTTTGACTGGGACCAGCGTATCCATGAATAGCACTTTCGTGCCCATCCCGGCAGCCCGCACCATTTCGATCTTGACGCGCTGCCGGGTTTCCGTCACGACTCCCCGAAAGGGCCGTTCAGGCTCTGCCCTCATCCTCACACCATTTTTCTGACCTCAAAGGGAAGTTTATCCCGGGAAAAAGCGGAACCATGACGCGCGTGGCATCGAACAGCCCCCCCGGCGGCGGTGTTCAGCCCCCGCGGTTCCAGGCGAGCTTGGCGCGTGCCTTGCGGACCGAGAGCAACTCCATGCGGGCGCCCGCCAGGCGGAAGCCGCGGCTGGCTTCATCCAGGGCGATGGCATGGTGATAGGCATACTGGGGATCCAGATCCCGGACGTAGACATCCAGGCGGATTTTGCGGTCTTGCACACCGCGGTAAATGATGTCCAGACTGCCGACACGCTGGCGGGTATCCCGCTTCAGGGTGACCAGGACGCGCGGTTCATCCGGGTAGGGCAGAGTTTCCACCGCGGAGGCCACATTGACGGGCACGGGATCGGGAGGCGCGGCCGCCCCGGCTGTGATGAGATAGAGCGACGTGCCGAAAACGATCCCCGAAATCGAAAAGAACAGGATCGAAAGCCATTTATGCTTGCGCTTGTTTTCCATAACCTATGAATAAGACACGTTTGGGGTTGGTGCCAACATGCGAATGCCGCCTTAGTCTATTTTTCCCGGGCCGTCAACCGGGCTGGCGGACGCATCCGCGGGACCTTGTCCAATGTTGTGGTTGCGATATCTATATGTACCAGATAAATACTCAAAAAGACATAAAAATGTACAAAATATAATTATGGCGCCAACGGATGAAGCTGTTCGTATATTCAACTATTCTACTAATCTTCTATTTTTGGTTGTGCCCGACGTCGGGCCGGGGCCGACGGGACCATGTGGCCATTCTTTGCCTTCCCCAAATGGCGGCGGCGATCAAGAGGACGATTGCCGTCCTGTGTCGGCCCTGCAGAGGGTTATCGGCACTCGGATGAAAAAATGGAGTGGATTCTAACCGTTTTATCGAATTGCTATGGACAAAAACGGCGCAATACCATATAGGGCCTGTTTCGCCGGTGGTGGTGAAAGGTATCGCTGGACAACCGCCTGAAGCCGTGCCGACCCGATGGCTGCCCTGCATGCTGGCGGTCATGCCGGTCGCTCCGGGAGATCCAATAAAAAAGACCCATCATGAGGATGATCGTAACCCATGCCTGAACGTACTTCGTCAAATGAAACCCTCCGCAATATCGCGATTATCGCCCATGTCGACCACGGCAAGACCACCCTGGTGGATGCCATGTTTCGCCAGAGCGGCCTTTTCCGGGAAAACCAGGACGTGGACGAACGGGTCATGGACAGCATGGACCTGGAGCGGGAGCGGGGGATTACCATCGCCGCTAAAAACTGTTCCGTTGTCTGGCGGGGGGTCAAGATCAACATCATCGACACCCCGGGCCATGCCGATTTCGGCGGCGAGGTGGAGCGGGCCCTTTCCATGGCGGATGGCGCCCTGCTTCTGGTGGACGCCTCCGAAGGCCCGCTGCCCCAAACCCGCTTCGTACTGGAAAAGACCCTGGCCGCCGGCCTGCCCGTCATCGTGGTGATCAACAAGATCGACCGCCACGACGCCCGCCCGGAAGAAATTCTGGACAAGGTATACGATTTGTTTATCGATCTGGACGCCAGCGAGGAACAGCTGGATTTCCCCTACCTCTACGCCATCGGCCGCGATGGGGTGGCCCAGGAATCCCCGGAGGAGCAAGGGGAGAACCTGCACCCCTTGCTGGACCTGATTGTCCAGGCGATTCCGGCGCCGGCCTTCGACCCCGATGCCCCCTTCCAGATGCTGGTGTCGGATCTGGGGTATTCCGATTATCTGGGGCGCCTGGCCATCGGAAAGGTGGTCAACGGTCGGGCCCGCCACAAGGACAATCTGGTTTGCATCGGGGCTGGTGACGGCCAGCGCCCCCTGAAGGTTTCCCGCCTGCAGACCTACGAGGGCCTGACCCTCCAGGATGTGGAGACCGCCGAAGCCGGCAATATTATCGTGCTGTCCGGCATCGAAGATGTCCAGATCGGGGACACCATTGCCACCCGGGAGCAGCCCAGGGCCCTGCCCCGCATCAGTGTGGACGAACCCACGGTGGCCATGCGGTTTACCATCAACTCGTCCCCCCTGGCCGGGCGGGAGGGCAAGATCGTGCAGTCCAGCAAGATCCGGGAACGGCTGGTCAAGGAAACCCTGCGCAACGTGGCCATCCAGATGGAGGAGACCGGGAATCGGGAAGTTTTCCTGGTCAAGGGGCGCGGCGAATTCCAGATGGCCATTCTCATCGAAACCATGCGCCGGGAAGGATTCGAGCTCACGGTGGGACGGCCCGAGGTGATCTATAAAACCAAGGACGGCCAGCGCCTGGAACCCATCGAACACCTTTTTATCGACTGCGACGAAGCGTTTCTCGGCATCGTCACGGAAAAGATCTCCGTCCGCAAAGGGCAGATGGTCAATATGATCAACCATGGCAGCGGGCGCGTGCGGGTGGAGTTTACCATCCCTTCCCGGGCCCTCATCGGCTACCGGGACGAATTTCTGACCGACACCAAAGGGACAGGGATTCTGAATACCTATTTTTCCGGCTACGACGCCTACCGGGGGGACTTCCCCAGCCGTTTCACCGGGTCCATCGTTTCCGACCGCTCAGGCCAGGCCGTGGCCTATGCCCTGTTCAACCTGGAGCCCCGGGGGCAGCTTTTCATCGAGCCCGGGGATCCGGTCTACGAAGGCATGATCTTCGGGGAGCACAACCGGTCCAACGACATCAACGCCAATCCCTGCAAGGAGAAAAAGCTGTCCAATATGCGGGCTTCGGGGCGTGATGAAAATGTCATCCTGTCGCCGGTCAAGGCCATGACCCTGGAGCGCGCCATCCACTTTATCCGGGAAGACGAGATGGTGGAGGTTACCCCATCTTCCATTCGCCTGCGCAAAACCCTGCTGTCCGCCCAGGAACGCTATCGCCAGCGTCCCCGCGATTGATTTCCCCCCCCCTTTAATGGCATTGTTATTCAACACCCGGTTCGCTATAGTTTTCCGGCATGAATGATTTTATTGGAACCCTGGATTTGGAAGGAGTCTCTGTACATGTCCCTGCTGACAGTCGATCAAGAACATTGCCACCGTGACGGCATCTGCGCCGATGTCTGTCCGGCCATGGTCATTACCCTGGAAGGCGACCACGGCTATCCGACCCTGGTGGAAGACGGCGCCGAACGCTGCATTCGCTGTGGGCACTGTGTGGCCGTCTGCCCTCACGGGGCCCTGAGCCACGCGGCCATGACGGCCGAAGACTGCCCCGCCGTGGAAAAGGCCCGATTGCCCGAGGCGGCCCAGGTGGAACACTTTCTGCGGGCCCGGCGATCCATCCGGCGCTACAAAAAGGAGCCCCTGGACCGGGAGACCCTGGCCCGCATTATCGATGTGGCCCGTTATGCCCCTTCCGGCCACAACTTTCAGCCGGTGCAGTGGCTGGTGGTGGAATCGCCTATTGAGGTCCAGCGTCTGGCCGGTATGGTGGTGGACTGGATGCGGCATCTCATCGCTGAAGACAACCCCATGGCGGCGGCCATGCACATGGACAAGGTGGTGGACGCCTGGGACGAAGGCCACGACCGCATCTGCCGGAGCGCCCCCCACCTCATCGTGGCCCATGCGGCCAAGGCCAACCCCACGTCGCCGGCGGCCGCCACCATTGCCATGGCCTATCTGGAACTGGCGGCGGCATCGATGGGGCTGGGGGCTTGCTGGGCGGGCTATTTCAACGTGGCGGCCAATTTTTGGCCGCCACTCAATGAAGCCCTGGCCCTGCCCGAAGGCCATGCACCCTACGGGTCCATGCTGGTGGGGCGGCCCCAATATCGTTATCAACGCCTGCCTCTCCGCAACGAACCGCAGATCACCTGGCGTTGATGACGGATTACTACCGCCGCCATTACCGGGACTACTTTGCCGAAACCGCGGCCATCGACCCGGAGCCGTTTCTGGGGCCTTTTGTTGCGCATTTGTCTTCCGGAGACCGTGTGCTGGACGTGGGCTGCGGATCGGGGCGGGATTTGCTGTGGCTGAAACGCCAGGGCATGCGGGTGACCGGCTTCGAAGGCTCTCCGGGTCTGGCCGGGCTGGCCCGGAAGCATGCGGGCTGCCCCGTGATCGAAGGGGATTTTACAACGTTTGATTTTGCCGATCTGGCCATGGATGCCGTGCTGATGTGCGGGGCGCTGGTCCATGTGCCCCATGAATCGTTCGCATCTGTTTTGGGTAACATCTGCCGTGCGTTGCGTGGTGATTCGCAACGCCGTATCGTCTATCTCTCCCTGAAAGAAGGTGACGGCCGCCGCATGGACCGCCGCGGTCGCCTGTTTTACGACTGGCGAACCGCCGATCTGGATCCGCTCCTGCGGGATGGCGGCATGGCGATTCTGGACTTCAGGCGGGGGGCGGCTGCGGATGGATCGGGGCCGCCGTGGTTGGGCTATGTCCTGCACTGCGGCGGATTCGGCCCCTGAAATGCAACAACCTTGGACGCATCCGGCATACGGGGTGTTTCCAGCGTAAGGAGAAAAACGAACGTGAGTCAGGATACCAAAAAAGTCATCTACTCGATGATCAAGGTCAGCAAGTATTACGATAAAAAACCGGTGCTGAAGGATATCTCCCTCTCCTATTTCTATGGTGCCAAAATCGGGGTGCTGGGCCTGAACGGGGCCGGCAAGAGTTCGCTGTTGCGCATCATGGCCGGCGTCGACACGGAATATAATGGCGAGACGATCTTGTCGGATGGCTACACGGTGGGTTATCTCGAACAGGAACCCCTGGTAGACGTGGACAAGACCGTGCGCGAAGTGGTGGCGGAGGGGGTTCAGGAAACCGTCGACCTGCTCAAGGAATTCGAGGCCATCAACCTGCAGTTTGGCGAGCCCATGGACGATGGCGCCATGGACAAGCTGATTCAGCGGCAGGGCGATGTCCAGGAAAAACTGGATGCCCTGGATGCCTGGGACCTGGATGCCCGCCTGGAGATGGCCATGGATGCTCTGCGCTGCCCGCCGCCGGACACCCCGGTCAACGTGCTTTCCGGCGGCGAGAAACGCCGGGTGGCCCTCTGCCGTCTCCTGCTGCAAACCCCCGACATCCTGCTGCTGGACGAGCCCACCAACCATCTCGATGCCGAGAGCGTGGCCTGGCTGGAGCACCACCTGCAGCAGTATGCCGGCACGGTGATTGCGGTGACCCACGACCGCTATTTTCTGGACAATGTGGCCGGCTGGATTCTGGAGCTCGACCGGGGCGTGGGGATTCCCTGGAAGGGCAACTACTCCAGCTGGCTGGAACAGAAGCAGGAGCGGTTGCGCCGCCAAGAGAAAGCGGAAAGTGCCCGGCAGAAAACCCTGGCCCGGGAACTGGAATGGATTCGCATGTCGCCCAAGGGGCGCCATGCCAAGAGCCAGGCGCGCATCAACGCCTATGACGATCTGCTGTCCCAGGAGGCCGAGGCCCGGGAGAAGGAGCTGGAACTCTTCATTCCGCCCGGACCGCGCTTGGGGGACATGGTCATTTCGGCCGACCACGTGCGCAAGGCCTACGGCGAGCGCATGCTGGTGGAGGATATGAATTTCAGTCTGCCGCCGGGGGGCATCGTCGGGGTTATCGGTCCCAACGGGGCCGGCAAGACCACCCTGTTCAAGATGATCACCGGCCTGGAAAAAGCGGACAGCGGCAGCATCCGCCTGGGGGACACGGTCAAACTGGCCTACGTGGACCAGAGCCGCGATCTGGACGGAACCAAGAGCATCTGGGAAGAGATCACCGGCGGCGACGAACAGATCGAGCTCGGCCAGCGACGGGTCAATTCGCGTGCCTACGTGGCCCGTTTCAATTTCTCCGGCCAGGAGCAGCAAAAGAAAGTGGCCATGCTTTCCGGCGGCCAGCGCAACCGAGTGCACCTGGCCAAGATGCTGCGGGAGGGCGCCAACGTCCTGCTTCTGGATGAGCCCACCAACGACCTGGACGTGAACACCCTGCGGGCCCTGGAAGAGGCCCTGGAGAACTTCGGGGGGTGCGCGGTCGTGATCAGCCACGACCGCTGGTTCCTGGACCGCCTGGCCACCCACATCCTGGCCTTCGAGGGGGACAGCCAGGTGGTCTTTTTCCAGGGCAACTGGTCGGCCTACGAAGCAGATCGCCGGCAGCGCCTGGGGGATGATGCCGCCGTGCCCAAGCGGATTCGCTATCGTCAGCTCACCCGCTAGACGGCCATGGCCGGCCGGCAGGCCTGTCGGGAACATGCGGGACGTTGCGGTCTCCGCCAAACATCGAATGGAAACAGCGCCCGGAGGAGGGGATGGAACTTGACGCACATTTTGCCGGTACCCGGCTGAAGCATTACCAAACGCGGATCGACTGGCGCCACACCATGAACTACGCGGCCGCCGTGAGTGATGCCAATCCAGCCTACTTCGATGATGAACGCACGTCCGGCATCGTGGCCCCCCCCATGTTCGCCACGGCGGTGACCTGGCCGGTTCTGGGCCAGATTGCCGATTATATTCCGGAGGAAACCTTTCCCCGGGAGTTGCTCCTGACCCAGGTCCACCACACCGAGCATCTTCAGTTTCACCGCCCCCTGATCCCGGGCGACGATTTAACCCTAACGGGCCGCATCGCCGCCATCCTGCCCCACCGGGCCGGTACCCGGGTGGTGATCAGTCTCGAGGCCCGGGACGGGCACGATCGTGCGGTGTTCACCGAACACCTGGGGACCATTCTGCGGGGGGTGAATTGCCTCGGTCCCGGCCGGGGGGAAGACCAACTGCCCGTCGTGCCAAATCCGCCCGAAAGTCATGACCAAGGCTGGGCGGCAGAGGTCTTTATCGAGCCTGAACGACCCCACCTCTACGATGGGTGTACAGATATTGTCTTCCCCATTCACACTTCCCGCCGGTTTGCCCGGCAGGTGGGCCTGCCCGGCATCATCCTCCAGGGGACGGCCACCCTGGCCCTGGCGGCCCGGGAACTCGTGAATCGCGAGGCCTCCGGTGCCCCCAGCCGGCTGGAAGAGTTGGCCTGCCGTTTCAGCGGCATGGTGCGGCCGGGAACCTCGATCCGGATCCGCCTGCGGGGGCAAGCGGCCGGCCAGCGGGGCCGCGATCTTTTTTTTGACGTCCTGGGAGAGGACGGACAACCCGTCATCAAGAACGGATGGGCCTTTGTTCGCCATGCCGACGGCACCGGGACATCCTGATCCGAGTGTATGGGTTATGGTCTAAACGCGCCATCTCTGGAGGAGGACTCTGGAAGGTTTGACTGATTTACTGGGAATGATTTTCTTATTCCTTTTCTTTTCCGGAAGAGAAAAGGAATCAAATCTGTAGATGTAACGTTTGCTTTTTTAGAAAGTGTCCGTCCATAAAGGGTAAATTTTGGTTCCTGGCAAGGCCCGCGCGCGTTTTCAACCGGAGGAATAGGCCGCTATTGCGAGGATTGAAAACGCGCGAGAACGCCGCCAGGGGCCGAAAAATGCCATTTATGGATGGGCACTAGAAAGGATTTTCCATGCCCGTTCCGACATTTCTTCGCCTGCCGCGCCTCAATGACTACATCCGTCACTGGGCCCGTGAAAAACCCAACCATCCGGCCATGATCCAGCACGAAGACGGCAAAACCCTTTCCTATAAGCAGTTTGACAGCCTGATCGACTTTTTTGCCCTGCGGCTTCTGGATATGGGCATCAAAAACGGCGACCGGGTGGCTACCCAGCTCGTTCTAGTGCCGGAGCACATGGCGCTCATGTATGCCTGTTTCAAGATCGGGGCCATCCTGGCGCCGCTGGATGTACGCCTCCAGGATGACGAAGTGGTGCGGGACGTCAACAAGATCGCCCCCAAGGCCTTTTTCTTCCTCGGGGAAACGCCGGTGCGGGATTTCCGCACGGTCGGGCAGGCGGTGCGGGAAAAGTGTGCCGGTGTCGACTGGCTGGTGCAATTCACGGCGGACCCCCGGCCGGGGGACATCACGCCGGGGGCGGTGGGCATCACCCAGCTAATGGACAAAAAACGGCTGGTCTGGCTGAAGGTGAAAGATCTTGTCACGCGTCATTTAAGCAGGGCCTACGCCGACATAACCCCCGACACGCCAGCCCTGATCATCTATACCACGGGCACTACCGGTGAGCCCAAGCCCGCCATGCTGAGCCACGCCAACATCATCGTCCAGAACGAGATTCTCGCCCGGGGCATGCATCCCCTGGAGGATGCCCGCATTCTCATCAATCTGCCCCCCAGCCATGTGGGCTGCGTGACCGAATGTTTTATGTCCACCATGTTCATGGGGGGCACGACCGTATTGCTGCGCATCTTTGACGTGCAACTGACCCTGGAAGCTATTGAGCGGCACCGGGTCAACGCCCTGGGGCAGATTCCCACCCAGTACCGCATGCTCTGGCAGCATCCCGACTATGACCGCTACGACCTGAGCAGCCTGGCCTTCGTGGTCTACGGCGGCTCGGCGGTGGACATTCCCTTTCTGCAGAAACTAGCCCGGATGGCGCCGCATTTCGGCACCGGGATCGGCATGACGGAAAACGCCGGATTCGCCACCTTTACGCCCCGGGGGATTCCCATCGAGGAGATGGTGGGGCAGGTGGGAAGCGCCTATCCGGATCTGGCCGCGGTTTCCATCCGCGGCCCCATGGAGCCGGATGGCCAGGCCGGGCCGGAATTGCCGGATGGTGAAGTGGGGGAAATCTGCTACCATCCCCCCATTGTTTTTCTGGGCTATTACAACATGCCCGACGAAACCGCCAAAGCGATTTCCCGGGAGGGGATTCTCTACACCGGTGACCTGGGATGCTTCAAGGACATGGGCACCTACCGGGCGCTTTATCTCTCGGGACGACGCAAGTTCATGATCAAGCAGAAGGGTTACAATGTCTTTCCCGACGAGATCGAGAACCATATTGCCCAGCTGCCGGGGGTGGATACGGTGGCCGTGGTGGGCATGCAACACCGGCTGTTCGATGAGGGGGTTTTTGCCTTTGTGCGGCCCGAGGCCGGTGCCGACCTCACCCCGGACGCGGTCTTGTCCCATTGCCGCAAGATCGCCTCCTACAAGCGGCCCCAGCACGTGGCGCTATGGCCGGTCGCGGAGGAATTCCCCATCACCCGCAGCACCAAGGTGGACAAGCTGGCGATTCAAAGGCTGGCTGCCGAGCAGATTGACCGGCTGCGGCAACAGGGCGGCTGGGACGCCTGACCCCGTCCGGGCCGGGCCGCTTTGCCGGGCTGCGCCGATGCCCTCAGGCGGCGGGAGCCGCTTCTTTGGCGGGCGGAATGGTCACCACGGGCACGGTGGCATTTTTGACCACTTTTTCGGCGATGCTGCCGAAGCGAAAATGGGCTTTGGCCCCCCGGGTGGACATGACCACCATGTCGATGTTTTCCTTGTCGACCAGTTTGAGGATTTCCTGGGCCGGATCGCCGATGGCGATATGGCGGACATAATAGGGACATCCCTCAAGCTGCTCGTTGCAGATGCGATCCAACCGCTGTTTGGCTTTCTGGTTTTGCCAGGCCAGCATTTTTTCGATGTGGTCGGATTCGAAATCGCCGTACCACTCCGGATGGTTCAGGAGGGGATTGTCGATGACGTAGAGAACGTGGATTTCCGCCTCGTACTTGCGGGTCAGGGATCGGACATAATCGAGGGCTTGATTGGCGCGGTCGGAGAAATCGGTGGGCCAGAGAATTTTTTGCAAGGTCATGGCATCCTCCTTTCGCGGGCGGGGCCGCGGTTCATGGAGCATGATGGGTGATTGACCTCCTACAGGTTTAATATGGGCATTTACGGTGAAATAACAAGGTCCCGCCACGGTATGGGCTGGTGCCGACACGAAGCCGCCCCCGGTATGACGGTTGCGGCGCATGAACGATAGATAGTGCATTCATTGGATTGCCGCGGTATAAGGTTTCGGGCATCAACCATCGACCGGGGTGCCCTGAAGCTCCCGGTGTGGGCGCTCCAAGTGCTTGACCTGAGGCTCGCGATGGTTTGATGCGGCAGGCAAATACGTTCCCCAACCGGTCCGTGGGACCAGAAAAGGAGGCTGTCATGAAAGCACGTGTTACCGAACAGTGTATGGGCGATCGCAACTGCAACAAACTTTGTCCGGAAGTCTTCTCCTACGATGAAGATCAACTGCTGTCCGTGGTCCAGTTCGACGTGATACCGGAAAAATATGAAGCCGTCGTGCGGCAGGCCGCCCAGGAGTGCGGGGCGGATGCGATCATCATCGAAGAATGATGGGTGAAGATTCCATCCTTTCGGCCGGCGGACCTATCCGCGTTGTCCTGCTTCCCGCCCGCAGTGGTCCTGAAATCCCCCGCGCGTCAGACGCGGGCGTGGTCTGCCGGCCGCATGTATATTAATACCGATACGTTATTCGTTCTGATCGTGACGCGCCACCTATGAAGAGGGGCCGGTGAATTTGATCGATCCGGAGAAATTCAATTCTTTATTCCTTTTCTTTTCCGGAAAAGAAAAGGAATCAAAAGAAACCGCCCGTGTCCCGCTTCATCCTGCGCGTCGTCGAAGCGGCCGGAGCCCGCGGAAACTCGCCCGCCTGCGCTTGGCTGCGGCGGGCTCAGACAGTCCGCGCGCTTTAATCCGTCCGCCCCGCCGATGCTCGGCGCGGGACAAAGGGACAACCAAAAACGACAAACCCCTTCTATATCCAAACAAAAGGCGTTAACTGAGGCCCTCTGCTTTTGGGAGGGAGATCCACGACTTTCCATTCCAGTTCCGGGAGGATCGTAATGGCCAAATTCCGTGACAGTCAAACGGCACGCAACCTGCTGGCATCCTTTGCCGGCGAGTCCCAGGCGCGCAACCGCTATACTTATTTTGCCCGCCGGGCGGCGGATGAGGGGTTCCGGCAGATTGCCGCCATCTTCGAAGAAACCGCGGATCATGAGTGTGAACATGCCCTGCGGTTTTTCAAGTTCTTCAATGGCGGCGAACTGGAAATTTCCGGCCGTTTCCCGGCCGGGGTCATCGGCACCACCTACGACAACCTCGTGGCGGCGGCCGACGGCGAACGCTTTGAACACAGTGAGCTCTACCCCGGGTTTGCCCGCACGGCCCGTGATGAAGGCTTTGCCAGGGCCGCGGATACCTGGGAGGCCATCAGCATTTCTGAAAAACAGCATGAAAAACGCTATCGGGAGTTGGCCGCCAATCTGATGGCGGATCGCGTGTTTGCCCGGGACCAGGAAACCGTATGGCGCTGCCGCAACTGCGGTTATTTACACATGGGCAAAGAGGCGCCGGAAAAATGCCCCGCCTGTGTCAAACCCCGCGCCCATTTTGAGCTTCTGGCGGAAAACTGGTAATCCTTCCCGGAAGCGGCCCTGAAATTCGAGGGTGCCCCTGAAAATGGCATCGCGACAGGTGGGGCCGCTTATGTTGCGGCCTCCGGGATTCTGCTGATGATAAGAACGCCGGCATTGGTTATGCCGGGTTCCCATGCCGCTGGTCTACTTTTTTTGTCAACTTTTTAACTTCCCTGGTCGTCCTGCATCTTCAAAACGGCCGTAAGCGCCAGCCCCATTACCCGCTAAACGGCATCTGTTGCGGGTTGAACCGGCCGTATCCAACCATTCGACCAGGGAGGTCCATCATGAAACGACACATGCTATGGGTGGGATTTTTCGCCGCGGCATTTTTAACCGTGGCGGTCGCTTCGGCGTCGGCCGGCGACCGCGGCCACCGGCATCAAGGTCACCACTGGAAAACCAAACCGCATGCATCCCACCATGCCAAGCATCACTGGAAGCGCAGTCATCATTCCCGCGCCAACCGGCCGAACTGGAAAGCGCATGCGCCGCGCCACCGCTTCGACCACCGCGGTTCTCACCACCGTCCCGGCTATCGGGCCCAACGGCACCACTACGGCCATGGAAATTCGCATCGTCAAGGCTGGCGGTCGAAACCGGCGCATAAACATCGCCCGGGGAAATATACCCATCGCCCACCGGGACGTACCCCCGGCAACCGCCACTCAAGCGGAGCGGCTTTCCGTCCGCCCCAGGGCGGCAAAAGCGGGCATGACCGCGACGGCCAGGCGATGACCCGTGATCGTCACCGGGGGCAACGCGATAATGATTCCGCCTTCGCCTCGGAAGAGAATGGATCCCGTCGCGGCAATCGAAATGGTGACCGAAGGCAGCGGCAACTTTAGGCGGATGCCTTCAAGCAACCCCCAAAGCCCTGGGAGGCGTCGGTCCGTACCAAAAAAAGTCACGCATCGGTCGGCGCCGCCCGGGAACCATCCCGGTGAACGGGTGGCGCTCAGGGCACTGGCGCCACGGCAAAGATAAAGGCACTCCAGAGGGAATGGGAAACAACGACCGGCGCCAGATGCTGCCAACGCCAGTATAGCAGTCCCCAGAAGGCACCCGCCACAGCTGCGGCGCCGATGAGCATGAAATTGAAAGACCAGATGTGGACGCCGGCATAGATGACGGTGCCCAGCAGCCAACCGCGCCAGTGGCCGTAGCGCAGCATCAACTGCCGTTGCAGGAATCCCCGCCAGTAGATTTCCTCGCAGGGACCCGTTACCAAAAGCAGGAGGGCAAAGACCACGGGCAGGGGAACATGGGCACCTTTGCCGTAGATGGCGCCGATCTGATGCGCGGCAAAGGGAAAGATGGTCGTGGCGACGATTTTGCCCAGCCAGAAAATGCCGTAAAGCGCCACCGCCGACAGAAATCCCCGGAGAAGGGCTTGGCGGTCAAAACCCAACTGGCCGCGGTAGTCGGGCTGCAGGCGAAAGGCCAGAAGGGCCAGCAGGGCGGCCGAGCAGCTGATCTTGATCCAGAAATTGGACCAGGTCAGGAAAAAGGTGACAAACCAGAGGACTGCCGCCAGACCGACCGTACCCCAAATTGCCGTGGGACTTACCCGTTGGTCTTTCATCCGACAACCCCCTCGAGGATCAATGCGGCCACCAGCAGCAGACCGAAAGCCGTGTCCAGTTTGGCGGTCATGGCGTCGGCGTTGGACGGAATGGCCCGGGTCATCTGGCGCAGCAATTTGATGGCCAGGGGCAGGGAGATGAATATGATCAGGCCCCAGAGGGTCAGCACACCGGAAAGGGCCAGGGCCAGAATACCGGCATAGGCCAGGACCATCAGGGCCAGATACGTCTGCAGGCCCATGCGGTGCCCCAGCAGGATGGCCAGGGTGCGGATACCGCGCTGCCGGTCGTGATCGATGTCGCGGATATTGTTGGCCAGGAGAACCAGGGCCACCAGGACACCGAAAGGCAGCGACACCCAGAGGGCCTGGAGGCTCAGGCCCTGGCGCTGCACGAAATAGGCCCCCTCCACCATTAACGGCCCCCACATGAGAAATACCGACACCTCCCCCAGGGCCACGTATTTGTATTTGAGGGGCGGGGCCGTGTAGGTCAGGCCGGCCAGAAGTCCCGTCAAACCGATGACCAGCACGACCCATCCGCAAACCAGCGTCATATAGATGCCGATGGCGGCGGCCAGACTGAACAGGCCGTAGGCCGCCCAGCGAACCTGTTCCAGGGGCAGCCGGCCTTCCACCAGGGGGTGCGGCCGATACTGGGCCGTGGCCGCCTGGACCGTATCGACGCCGTTGACCACATCATAATAATCGTTGATCAGGTTGGTAGCGGCATGCAGCAAAACGGCGCTCAGGAGCGCCAGCAGGGCCAGGAGCACGTCAAATGGACCATCTATGGCGGCCAGGGCACTGCCGACACTGACCGAAATGGCCGTCATGGTAAAAGACCAGGGGCGGCTGGCCAGAAACCAGTTGCGATAAATTCCCATCAAAATTCCTTTGTTATTGTCCGTCTATAAATGGTAGATTTTGTTTCCTGGCAAGGCTCGAGCGCGTTTTCAACCGGAGGAATAGTCGGCTATTTCGAGGATTGAAAACGAGCGCGAACGCTGCCAGGGACCGAAAGATGCCGTTTTCGGATGGGCACTATGCCAAGGCGATTGAATCGGCACCTGTTTCAGGCTTTGGCCGGAATTCGAAATGGTGCAATTTAGGCAATCGCCACCGGCATGTCAAATCCCTTCTCCGGTGGGGCTTCCGGGCCGCCATTGCAATGAGGCGCTCGACCTGATAACAGTTGGGCACATTTACGATGCCAGCGTTGCCGAACGTGAAACCGGATCCCCAGATACCGCCTGATGGGGGCGCCGCCTTTTTCCATTGAACTTCAAGCATTCACGATCGGGCTCTTTTCATCAGGTTGGCCATAGCCCTCGAAGGCCATCTGGGGGGGATCGCCACCGGCTGACGCCCGGAGCCAACGCGACCATGCCATCCCCCCTCATTCGGCGATACCAATAACCGTGAGAGCTCAATTTTCCGGGCGCCCAGAGCAGCTCGCATCTGTTTTCTCATATCCATGCGTTCGGCGGAATCCACCTTAACCTTAACCTGGAAAAGATATCCTTTTCTGTCAACAGGTCTCTTCATGTGAGGAATACCATGAAAATCAGCCTGATCGAGCTTTACCATGTGTCCGTTCCCCTGCGGGAGATTTTCTGGCCCACCTGGATTCCCGGATACCCCCAGACCCACAACCGCTTCACCCTGGTCCGTCTGGTCACCAAAGACGGCATCGAAGGGTGGTCGGCCGGGGCGGCCATGGGGCGGGAGCGCCAGGGCCTGGGGGACCTCCTGGGCGGCTATCTCATGGGCGCCGATCCCACCGATATCGACCGGGTGCAGAGCCTGCTCAAACAGGCCGGCTTCCTGGGCTGGCGCAATTTCTGGATTGAACCGGCCTGCTGGGACATCATGGGCAAGGCCATCAATAAACCGGTTTATGAACTCCTGGGTGGCACGGCCCGTCCGGTGGATGTGTATTGCTCCACCGGCGAAATGCATGTCCCTGAACAGCGGGTCGAAGAACTTCTCGCCATGAGGGGTCGGGGCTTCCAAACGGCGAAATTGCGGGTCAAAAACCCACGTCTGCAAGAGGATATCCGCCACATTGCCACCATACGCAAAGGGGTCGGCGACGCGTTGAAGCTTGGCGTGGATGCCAATCAAGGCTGGCGTGTATCCATCGTGGATCGCGTGCCGGCGTGGGATCTCAAGCGGGCCCGAGCCTTCGCCGAGGCTTGTGCGGATCATGGGATCAACTGGCTGGAGGAACCCCTTGATTCCCGGGATTACGATGGCAATGCAGCCCTCAAGCGGTTGTCCAAGGTGAACATTTCCGGGGCCGAACTCAATTATGGTTGGGACGAGATCAAGATCATGTTCGAAAAGGACTGCTTTCACATCTACCAGCCGGATGCCTGTTTTGCCGGCGGGATCGCCCAGGTTAAAAAAGTGATCGACACCTGCCGTGAGCGGCAGCGCCTGTTTTCACCCCACACCTGGACTAACGGCATCGGTTTTTACATCAACTGGAACATGGTTCTGGCAGACAGCCAGAATGCCCTGCCCCTGGAATATCCCCTGGAGGAACCGTCCTGGATACCGGAGCTTCGCGAGGGCATTATCGCCCCGATCCTGCCGGATGCAAACGGTCAATTGGCCCCTTTTTCCAAAGCAGGGCTGGGATTCGAAGTCGACAGGGGGCTTCTGAAAAAATACGGCAAGCGCTTTTTCCGTCTCACCGAGTCCCGGTTGAAATTAAAAATCATCCGGGAAAAAGGGCTCAAGACCGCCTTGAATTTAAAGAAGCGTAAAGCGGGAAATTGAGTCGATTCCGCCAACTGTTTTTATCAAACCCGGCCAGACGCCGGCTTGACGCCGTAACCCTAAAACCTGCCCAGCGCTATTAACCGACATGGAGGAACCCCCCATGCCTTTTGCCATTGATTTTGTGCGTCGCCAATACCCGGTTTTCCAAGCTCCTGAAACCGCTTCCTGGGCCTTTCTGGAGAACGCCGGCGGATCCTATGTGCCGCGTCAGGTGATCGATCGGCTAAGCCATTTTTTCGAATACACCAAGGTGCAGCCTTACGGGCCCTTTTCCGCTTCCCGTGCAGCAGGGGAGGCCATGGATGCCGGCTACCGGGCTGTGGCCGGTTTGCTCAATGCCGATGTGGCGGATGTGACCCTGGGACCGTCCACCACCATGAATTGCTACGTGCTGGCCCAGGCCATCCGTCCCCTGTTGCAGCCGGGAGATGAAATCGTTGTCACCAATCAGGATCACGAAGCCAATATCGGCTGCTGGCGACGTCTGGCGGAATTCGGTATCCGGGTCCGCGAGTGGGGAATCGATCCGGATAGCGGTGAATTGAACATCGAAGACCTCCGGCGCCTGGTCAATGCCCGTACGCGATGGATATGTTTCACCTTGTGCTCCAACATTGTCGGCACCATGAACGACGTCGACGCCATCTGCGACATGGCCCGCGAGGTGGGGGCGCATACCATCGGCGACGGGGTTTCCTTTGCCCCCCATCAGCTTTTGGACGTGCGCACCACCAAACTCGATATTTACCTGTTCAGCACTTACAAGACGTTCGGCACCCATGTGGGGGTGATGTGGGGGCGCCCCGAGGTGATGGCGCAACTCCGGCCCCAGGGGCATTATTTCAATGATGACAAACCCCATTACCGCCTGAACCCTGCCGGACCGCTGCATGCCGAGATCGCCGCCCTGGGGGGGATCGCCGAATACCTCGACACCCTCTACAACCATCACTTCGGTGAAACCGATATGGTTTTCCACGCCAGAGCCCGCCGGGTATTCGAGCTTTTTGCCCGGCATGAAACCCATCTCGCCAACCGGGTGCTCGATGCGCTGGGTCGTATGCCGGGGGTGCGGATTATCGGCTGCCCGACGGCGGAAACGGGTCGGCGGGCGGCTACCATTTCATTTGTCAAAAGCGACAGGTCTCCGGCGGACATAACGCGCGGCCTGGCGGATCAAAAAATCGCCGTGCGTCATGGGCACTTCTATGCCCTGCGCTGTCTGGAAGCGCTGGAGATCGACGATCCGGAGACAGCCGGCGTGGTCCGCGTGAGCCTGGTGCACTACAATACCGAGGATGAGATCACGCGGCTGATCAAAGGCCTGCAAGCCGTGTTATGAGGCTCTCCAATCCTGGAGCCGATTTTGACGATAGGGGTACCGCTTCGGTTCGGGCTTTGGTATACTGTAACGATAAACCCGGTAACCACGATCCGTTCCGCGGAGGCGAACCATGGCATCTTTTTCCAGCGCAGATCTTCAAACCTTTATCGAGACCAACCACGTTCAGGCCACCATTTTGTCCATGAACGGCCATACCCCAACGGTCAGCGATGCCGCCCGGGAGTTGGGGGTCGAAACCGATCAGATCATCAAATCCCTCGTGTTTCTGGCCGACGGCGATCCGCTGCTGGTCATCAACAACGGCCTGGCCCGGGTGGACCGTAAGAAGTTAGCCGCTGTTCTGGGCCTGGGGCGCAAGAAGGTCAAATTCGCCACAGCCGATCAAGCCCTGGCGATCACCGGTTTTGTGGTGGGCAGCATGCCCCCGTTCGGACACCGGCAGCGGTTGCGCACCCTGGTGGACCCTGCCGTGACAAGCCTGGATACCCTTTACGGCGGCGGCGGCAATATCGACGCCATGATGCGCCTGACATCCCGGGAATTGATCCGGGTGACCGCTGCCGAGGTGGCGGCGCTGGCCGAATCGCCAGCGCTTTAATCCGTTCGCCTTGCCGATACGCGGCGCGGGGCCAAGGGGAACCCAAAACAAATGAATCCCAGACCGTTGTGGCTCACGCGGGATGCATCTCTAACCCAATGGGACTATCGGTGGGCGGCATGCTTGATGGTCGCCCATGGGTGGCGGCTGGAAATGGCCTGACGCGAATCATCACCCCCACAGAACCGCTGGGGTTTAAGCTTTGAATCGGGGGGCGCGTGCGTATCATATGGGCCATGATATCCATGCAACCGGACGACCAAGGAGGATGCGCGCATGGCAGTGAACAAGGACGAATACCTGAAGAAAATGAAAGCGCAGTACGACGACCTGAACTACCGCTGGAACATCGAGCGCAACAAATTGGAGGCCATGACCCAGAAAGTTTCGGCTGAAGCCAGGGAGAAGATCGAAAAGGAATGGGAGGAACTGGGGCGGCTGCGCCAGGCCATGAAGGAGAAGATCATCGATCTGGAAGTCGCCGGCGAGAATGCCTGGGATGAATTCAAGGATGGGGCCGAAGATGCCTGGGACGACGTTCGTGAGGGCACCGAGAAGGCCTGGCAGGCCTTCAGCGAAGGGCTGAAGAAGGCGATGTCCCGTTTCAAATAGTGTGTCCATCCCTAAACGGCATCTTTCGGCCCCTGGCGGCGTTCTCGCTCGTTTTCAATCCTCGAAATAGCGGACTATTCCTCCGGTTGCAAACGCACTCGGGCCTTGCCAGGAACCAAAATCTACCCTTTATGGACGGACACTATAAATCAAATCGGAAAACCAACTGCGGAATTGGCCAAGCGCCGCAATTTTTACACACCATGACAATCCTAAAGAGCCCCACCAATATTGCCGCCCGCTTCGTGGCCCTGTGCGTATTGATGTTTATGGTGCCGGGGGCTGCCGCTGCGGGTGAGTCGCGCTTTTTCTACAGTGGCGATGGTCGCTTGCGGTTATTCAGCGAGAAGAACGGGCAGATGTTTGAAGGGGCCTACCGGCGTTCCGGAGGGGGCTACGACGCATCGGCGCTGGCCGCCATTCATCGTGTTTTCGGCGCGCCTTATGATTCCGATCTGCCCACGGTTTCGTTGCGCCTGATCGCCTATCTCGACTTTCTGGAAGACCGCCTGCGGCCGGGCGCTCTGATCACCATTACATCGGGCTACCGCAGTCCGGCCTACAACACCGGTGTGCGCGCCCGGGGCGGACTGGCGGCCAAGGCCAGTCTGCACCAATACGGCATGGCGGCAGATTTTGTCATGGCCGGGGTTTCCTCCGAAAGGGTGTGGCAGACGGTCAAATACCTCGGTTTCGGCGGGGCGGGCTATTATCACGGCCGCACCGTGCATGTGGATGTGGGGCCGGCCCGCTTCTGGGATGAGACGACATCGGGGGTGGGCACCGGAATTTCGGATGACAACAAATTGATCGGCATCGTGACGGACTTTGATGTGTATCGGCCGGGTGACCCCCTTGCGTTGCGCTTTATCCGTATGACGGCCTTTCCCATCGGTGTGGATCCGGTTTTTTCCCTGGAAGTCCGATCCTCGGACGGCCGCACCGGCAAACCGGTCACCTTCAGACCGACCTTTGCGATTTCGGATGAAGGCGATTGCCCGCAGTTTGCCGATATCGACCAGATGGCGGCCATTCGCTGGCGGGTGCCGTCGCATCTGCCGCCCGGCCGTTATGCGGTTTGCGCCCGTTTTTGCGCTCCTCAATGGGCGGCTATGCCGGCGGTCGTGGAAACTCCGGTCTTTGAAGTCGGGACGCCCTGATGCCTTGAGCGCACCGCTGCGCGCGTGGGAGGGGATCGATGCACGTCCTTTTGATTTCGGCCAATACGGAAACCATCAACATGCCCACCCTGCCCATGGGGCTGGGCAGTATCGCGGCCGCCCTCGATGCGGCCGGCCACGCGGTTGCCTTTCTGGATTTGATGGCCCTGGAGAACTGGCAGCCGACCCTTTCCCAGGCCCTCACCCGGCCGCAGCCCGATCTTATCGGGATTTCCATACGCAATATCGACGATCAGGTGCGAGTGCGCCCCCGTTTTCTACTGGAGGAGGCCCGGAAAGTGGTGGGGTTCTGCCGGCGGCATGCCAAAGTTCCCGTGGTTTTGGGCGGGGCCGGCTACAGTATTTTCCCGCAAAGCGTGCTGGACTATACCCAGGCCGACATGGGCATTCAGGGCGAAGGGGAAAACGCCATGGCTATCCTGGTGGATCGGCTGCAGTCCGGCGGATCGCTGGCATCGGTACCCGGCCTCTATCTGCGGGCAGGAGGGGCGCAGGCCCCGCGGGTTTATGAGCGCCATCTCGACCGGATGCCACTGCCCGGTCCGGAGCGTTTTGATACCCGTCTGGCGGCCGAACCGGACTTTTACCTGCCCATCCAGACCCGCAGGGGGTGCCCCTTGGCTTGCAGCTACTGTTCCACCGCCGCCATTGAAGGCCGGCTTATACGTAAGCGCTCCCCGGATGCGGTGGTGGCAGCCCTCTCCCGGTGGCGCCGGGTCGGATTTCGTCGGTTTTTTTTCGTGGACAATATTTTCAACCTCCCCATCGGCTATGCCCGCACGCTTTGCGAGCGGATCGCCGCGGCCCGGCTGGATATTCACTGGCGTTGCATTCTCTATCCCGGGCAGGTGGATCGGGACCTGGTTCAGGCCATGGCCGCGGCCGGGTGCCGGGACGTCTCCCTGGGGTTTGAAAGCGGGTGCCAGACGATTCTGGATGCGATGAACAAGCGTTTCGCAACGCATGATATCGTCCGCTCCAGCCGCCTGTTGGCCGAGCACGGCATTCGCCGCATGGGGTTCCTGCTCCTGGGGGGGCCCGGAGAAACCCGGGAGACCGTGCACCGGAGCCTGGCGTTCACCGACGCGCTCGACCTGGACACCGTCAAAGTTACCCTGGGGATACGGATTTATCCCCATACCTCGCTGGCCCGGCTGGCCGTGCAGGAAGGGGCCGTAACACCGGAGGATGATCTCCTGCACCCCCGTTTCTACCTGGTCAAGGACCTTCAAGACTGGCTGGAGGAAACGATCCGGAAATGGTTGGCGGACCGGCCCAATTGGATTATGTGAGCGTCTTCACGGGTTGCGCAAGACGGCTGTGCGCGTGGCGAAGCGGGCCATGCGGTTGACCAGGAGCAGGTTGAACAGGCGGATCATGTTGAAGTAGACCGGTCCGGTCCAGTGCTTGTAGCGCACCACCGTAATGATGTGGAAGCGCTTACGGCCGCCGTCCAGGGGTTGGGCCACCACGGCCAGATCCGCGTCCAGGTGACGGTCCCGCGGGCAGCCGGCGATCCAGTAGTGGTCCTCGCGCACCCTGGCGACCGTAAAAAACCAGATGTTGCCACAGGAGAGCATGGGGAATTCTTCCGGTATCCAATCCGCCATGGCCGGGAGGGGATCCTGGCGAAAGCCCAGCAAACGTACCAGCGGCGCCCGTATGCGGTAGAGCATGCGGATGAGCCCGGGACGGTAGGAAAAGATCGTCACCAGAAACGTCTCCAGGTCACAATCGGCTTCCACCGTCTTGATGCCGATGTAGTCGGCCCCTTTCAGTAACGTCCGGATTGTGTGGATGCTGTTGAGATAATCCAATGGCTTCCCTCTTTTTTTGTATGATCTAAACCGTTCACCTCATGTGGCGGATCCGGAGCGGTTCGACGGATCCGGGGTTGGGGTTTCGTGCTGTTTTCCCGGAGATCCCCGCTTTGAATGCGGAAAGGGGTTCCAAGGTCTGATGTGCGACAGGCTTTAACGCATTGCAGGCGCATAGAGTGGCAGGGATACAGACGGTTGTTGGCTTTCGGATCGCAAAACACCTGGGAAAGGTCGACGCGAAAAGGAGATTCTGGTTGACGGTCCTGATGCGAATTAATACCTCTCCGGGCCATTGGGCGTCAAGAAGGGTGTCCTGACCTGCCGGTGTCCGGAAGGCCGGTACCAACGGAACGCTTGACGCTTGAACGCTTGTATGAAAAAAGGGCCCAGCTCAAAGCGTCAAGCTGAAAGCCTAAATAGTGTCCGTCCAGAAATGGTGGATTTTGGTTTCGAGCAAGGCTTGAGCGATTTGGAAACCGCAGGAATAGTGGACTATTTCGAGGATTTCCAAAGAGCGAAAACGCCACTCGGGACCAAAAGATGCCGTTTATGGATGGGCACTAAAGAGCGGCGCAAACCCTACTTCAACCGTGGATATAATCATGTACTTCTCCGAAGATGATGCCCGGCAGTTAAATGCGCGTATCCGTCAGCTTGAAAAAAATACGGGTGTCGAGCTGGTGGTTGTCGTGGTCGCAAAATGTGATAATTACCCGGAGATTCCCTGGAAAGCCTTTGCCCTGGGGGCTGCCCTGAGTGCCCTCGCGATCCTGCTCCCCACCCTGGCACGCCCGGATTGGCTGTCGACCACCAGCACATTGGTGCATGCCATGGTGATCCTGGGGACCGGAACGGTCATGGCGCTCCTGACAGTGGTCTGGCCCGGCTGGGCCCGGCTTTTTCTGGACAAGGGGCGCGCCGAAGGGGAGATGCGCCAATATGCCCAGGCTTACTTTTTGGAAAATGAACTCTTTGCCTTGCCGAACCGCACCGGCATACTGCTCGCGATCGGACTTTTCGAGCATCAGGTGGTCATCCTGCCCGACAGCGGCGTGGACGGCCGACTGCCGGCCGGGGCGCTCCAGACCGTGGTGGCTTCCATGACCTCTGAATTAAAGCGGGGAAATCGTAAAAGGGCGCTTTCCTTGGGGGTGGGGGCTCTGGAGGCGGGCCTTCAAACGGCGGGGTTTTCTCCGCCGGCTGAGGACTCGGACCGCATCCCCGATGCTTTGGTCCAGGAGAAGGGGGGTGAAGATGATTAGGGGGTTGACTGTTTTTCTCACCCTTGTCGCGCTGGCCGGGGGATGGGTTGCCGCTCCCCTTCATGCCGCCGATGTGCCTTATCTCCAGGGGCGGGTCACCGACGATGCCGAAATCATCAGCCCGGAGGTCCGCAGCCGTCTTGGCGGCATGCTGGAAGCCCACGAAGACCGTACCACCGACCAGGTGGCGGTGTTGACGATTCCTTCGTTGGACGGAGAGAGCATTGAAGATTTCGCTTTGCGTGTTTTCGAGGCCTGGCAATTGGGCCAGAGGGATAACGACAACGGCGTTCTGATGGTGATCGCCCCCCAGGATCGTCGTATGCGCATCGAGGTGGGATACGGGCTGGAGGGCAGCCTCACCGATCTCGAGGCGGGCCGGATCATTCGCAATGTCATGGCCCCGCGGTTCAAGGCCGGTGATTTTGACGGCGGCATCGAACAGGGGGTTTCCGCCGTCCTGGCCCAATTGCAGGACGAGGATGCCCCTGTGCCTCAGGCGGCGGCCGGTGGCGCTAAAAGCCGGGATGCCTTTTTCCAGGGGCCGGATTTCGGTATTATCGAGCGCATTCTTATCGGCGCCTTTATTTTCGGGATCATCGGTCTTTTTACCGTTCTTGGGGTGGTTACCCCGGGCATGGGATGGTTTCTCTACTTTTTCCTGATCCCATTCTGGGCCATGTTTCCCATCGTGGTGGTGGGCACCACCGGGGCCTTCGTGCTGCTGGGGCTTTACCTGGTCTGCTTCCCGGTGGCCAAAGTGATTGTCTCCCGGCGCCCGTGGTACGGCAAGGCCAAAAAGGACCTCAAACGCAAAGGCCGCGCCACCATCGGCGGTTGGACCCTGACCTCCGGCGGCGGTTCGTGGCGTTCCTCCAGCGGTGGCTTTTCAGGGGGCGGCGGCTTTTCCGGCGGGGGTGGCAGTTCGGGGGGCGGGGGGGCGTCCGGCAGCTGGTAGAAGCCACCTCAGAAAAGTCTTTTGGCCCTCTTTCGGCGTTGCGTTCAGGTTGCAAGTCCTCGGCGTACTTAAGTACGCCTGCGGGTTGCAACCTGGACGCGCCTTGAAAGCGAACCAAAATCCAATTTCTGAGATGACTTCTCTCGTTGGTGGCGCAAATCCCTGAAGCATCGAAACGGGTTGGCAGCGCCTGCCCGGATTCTTAAGCAGAAGTGGAATAATTCGGTCAAACTTGACGCTACAAGCCCAACAGGAACGGTCATGCTGGATGAAAAATTGGGGGAACGGTTCGAGCGGCAGGGCGAGATGCTTGCCAACCGGGTGAAGAAACGCTTTAAACACCTGCACAAACGGTTTGCACGCGAACACATCGACGTCTTTCGCCTTTATGACGGGGATATACCGGAAATTCGGGCGGCGGTGGACTGGTACGCGGGGCACCTGGTGGTGGCCGAATATGTGCGCCGGCAGTCGGTTCCGGAGTGGCTGCCCATCATGGGGGCGGCGGTGGCGCGTGGTTTGGCGGTGCCGGCGGAAAAAGTACACCTGAAAAATCGCCAGACGGGGAAGCAGGGGGGCAAACGCTACGAACGCCTGGCCCGCACCGATCGGAACATCGCGGTGAATGAGAGGGATTTCACGTTTTATGTAAATCTCAACGATTACGTGGACACCGGTCTTTTTTCCGATCACCGCAACACCCGCCAGATGGTGCGCGATATAGCGGCGGGCCGGGATTTCCTGAATCTCTACTCCTACAGCGGCACGTTTTCCTGTTATGCGGCCCGCGGCGGGGCCCGTACGACGGTTTCGGTGGACCGCTCCCGGACAGCCCTCGAATGGGCCCGGCAGAACATGTCCTTAAACGCGATTCCCGAAGAAGGCCATCATCTGGTGCAATCCGGCACCCTGGCGTATTTGGAAGACGCCCACAGGGTCGGCCGCACCTTCGACCTGGCGGTAGTGGATCCCCCGTCCTATTCCACCGATCGTGCAGGGAACCGCGATTTCGATATCACCAGGGACCATCCCCGGCTTCTATCCGCCGTCCTTAACGTGATGCGTCCGGGGGGTACCCTGTTTTTCTCCACCAACCACCAAGGGTTCAAACCCCGCCTGGAAGAAGTCGCCTTTTCCCATGCGGAAGAGATCACGGGCATCACCATCCCGGAAGACTACCGATGCAAACATAAGACCATCCATCGCTGCTGGCGGCTGGAAGTTTAACATCAAAGCCATCATCCTGGGCCCCGCGGCCAAGGCTATCCATGTCGCATGGACGTGATCGTTCGGCCGTTATGACACGCGGAAGCGTTGCGGTCTTCACCGGGAACCGGCACCAGCGGCGGCTTCAATGGCCAGCCCGACTTCCTCCTGCAGCATCTCGTTCTTATCCGCCTTAAATCCTCGAAGGGCCTGCAGCGCCGTCTCGTCTCCGACACGGCCGAGGGCCCAGGCGGCCATGGCCTGCACACGATCGTCTGCGCCGTCTTCCAGGGCCCGGGCGAGATTGGGGGTATAACGGGAATCCCGGGTGTTGCCCATGGCCCGGGCTACGTTCATCTTCCAGCGCCACAAGTCATCCGCTGCCATGTAGAACATATGCGGCCAGACCCGGCGTTCGAAATAGGGCGTATCCATGGCCAGCAGCGCCGCCAGATCAAAATCGGGCGTTTTTTGAACGACCTTCTGGTTGAGGGGCAGGTCGGCGGCCAGCCAGGCCGCGTTGCGCGGGCAGACATTCTGGCAGCGGTCGCAGCCGTAGATGTAAAGACCCATGGGCTCCCTTAGTTCCCGTGGGGTAAGCCCTTCCCCGAAATAGGTCAAAAAAGAGATGCAGCGTTGCGGGTCAATGGTGCCGTCGCCCTTCAGGGCCCGGGTGGGGCAGGCGGCGATGCAGGCGTTGCGGCACCAGTCCGGGCACCCCATTTGGATCGTGGGCGTACCCGGGGTGAACGGATGGTCCACCACCACTGCGATGGGCAGGACCCACGAGCTGTGGCGGGCGACGCGGTTGGAGTAGAACAGGCAGTTTTTGCCGAACGTGCCCATGCCCGCGCGGGCGGCGGCCACCCGGTGGGGGAGATTGAAGGGCACCTTGGAATCGATGCCGTGGTCGCGCAAATAGCCGCGAAAGGCTTTGATGCGGCGGGCCAGCCCATCTTTGGTGATCCGGTCGTCATCCAGATAGCAGCGGCCGAAATGGCCTTCCATCACACGGGGGTAGGCTTCCCGGAAGTAGACTTCCATCAGGATGATGATGCTTTGGGCGGTGGGCATGATGGCTCGTGGATCGGTGCCCTGCATCAATTCGAGCCCGACTGCCTCGGCCCAGCCGTATTCGGCCTGCCGTCCGTCCAGAAATTCACGGTGGGATTCAAAGGGTTCCGCTGTGGTGAAGCCCACATCTTCGAAGCCGTTTTCATGGGCGGCCTGTATAACGGCGCTTTGGGTCAGCATGGTGTTGATCCTCTCCTGTGCAAGGGGGAAGGCGCGCTATCTCCGTATTTGAAGCGATGAATCCATCCATAGCGAATTGCGCGGGGGAGTGCAATGGATCTTCGGACAGTGGTTGTCGGACCAGGAAGTCGGGATTGTCGGAAAAGAGGGCAGCCGGATTGCTTGGCCGGAAGGGTTTGCTCGAAAGCATATGGCCATGCTGAGAAAGTCCGCACGCTACCTTCTACGGTCCTTCTCAAAGCCGAAACCAGTCCTCTCCAGAGGTTCCGCCGGAAGGCACCGCGCCGTTTCGACCGACTGAGGATTAAGACAAGGCGCTAAGACGCCTGAACTAGGGCGCGCCCGGTCTGGCCAGGCCGAAGGAAAGCTTTTTGGCTTCGTCAGGGGTCACGACCACCATTTTTTTGTTGCAGCACGTCAAATCCCCTTCGCCGCCTTTCATGACAGAGACGATGCAACCGCAATCCGGGCATTTGTGGACATCGGCCTTCTTGGTCATTGTGGACCTCCTTTTGAATCAGTAAACTTTCACGACAGGGCTGTCGTCCGCAGGCTTAAGGATTCCGGATCGAGAAGGGGAAGGCAGGGGAGAGGCGCTCTGTTACAAATGGCGGGTAATGGTTACCTTGTATTTATTCGATGTCGGTTGCAACCTTGCCACACAACGAAATGATGCGGGCAGTCGCCGCTGCCGCTGGTTTCATGGCTTAACTTAAGCATCCGGAAGCCGCCTGTCGATTGAGATCGGCCACCGTTTACAAAAAACGGCCCGTGCCGGTGATTTGATTATCATTGGGCTTCATTGCCTGCCGGGATCGACCCCGCCATCCCCTATGCCCTGCTGGTGTTTCACCCCCAATTCGCCATGGCCGGTCATTCCCTGCCCACGAGGGCCTACGCCCACGCATGCCGCCAGGCCGCATACCAAGCCGGACTGGAGACGGTCCGCATCGGGAATCGACATCTTTTAATTTCGTGATGGATGGGTAAGACGGACGGGCCTACCAGAGGACGAGAATAAGCCAGAGCAAGGTCAGGAGTCCGAAGGGTAGCCATACGGTTTTAGGGGGTGTCATTGTCAGGTCCTTTTCCATTCGAATTAATACGTTACACTTCTATGCTGGTAACGCCCCATTCAAATGTCAACCGCTTACGCCATGAGGCTGCGGGTGGCCCAGGCAACGATCAGGTAACGGGCGGCTTTGCCGGCGGCCACCAGGACGATGAAGCGCAACAGGGGCACTTTCAGCAGGCCACCCACCAGGCACAGGGGGTCGCCTACAATGGGCGCCCAGGAGAGGAGCAGGGACCAACTGCCCCAGCGGGTATACCACCGCTCCGCGCGCCGGCGGTCGGCATCGCTGATGCGCAGCCAGCGGCGCATGATCCACACGCCCCCCCAAACTCCCACGGCCCAGGTGGTAACGGCCCCCAGGGTGTTACCCAGGGTGGCCACGGCCACGGCCGCTGTCAGATCCACCTGCCGGGCCACCAGGGCGGCCAGGAGCCATTCGGACGCAATGGGCAGCACGGTGGCGGCCAGGAAGCTGATGCCGAAGAGGGCCGGCAGGCCCCAGTCGATGAGAAGGGAATCCATGGCTTTGGTCTTTTAGGCGGATGGCCCTGGGCTGTCAATGCTACGCGTGTCAGAACTTTTTGCAGGACCCATGATGTGTCGACAGTGAAATCGCTTACGCCTTGACAAAGCTTTCAATACAAAGTAATTACTGCCCCTTTGTTTTCTCAGGTATTAACAAAATCCAAACGAATTAAGCCTAAACGGCGATTTGATATTGCTGTTTCGATCATTTTTTTCGTTTGAAGTAATAATAATTCTTTGAAGATCATCTGGCCCGGTTGCGGGCCATTTGCTTGATGCGAGGCAGATCCGGCTGCTGGTTTTGGACGACCATCGGCTGAGAAACCCGGAGAGAGGGATTCCCATGGAGAAGATAAGGGTTGAAAACCTGACCAAAATTTTTGGCCACCAGCCGAAGGCCGCCCTGCGGATGCTCAAGGATGGGGCCGGCAAAGACCAGATATTTGCCAAGACCCGCCAAACGGTGGCCGTCAACAACGCCTCCTTTACGGTCAACGAAGGGGAGATCATCGTGATCATGGGGCTTTCCGGCAGCGGCAAGTCCACATTGGTGCGTTGCCTGAATCGGCTGATCGAACCCACCGGCGGCAACATCATCATCGACGGCGTCAATGTGCTGGATTTGGATGAAAACGCCCTGCGCCGTTTTCGCCAGCAGCACCTGGGCATGGTGTTTCAGAATTTTGCCCTGTTCCCGCACCGCACCGTCTGTGAAAATGTCGAATTCGGGCTGGAAGTCCGGAACACGGATCCGGCCGAGCGCCACGAACGGGCGCTCAAGGCTTTGGAGCAGGTTGGTCTCAAGGGCCAGGAGGATCAGATGCCGGCCCAGCTTTCCGGCGGGATGCAGCAGCGCGTGGGGCTGGCCCGGGCCCTGGCCCTGGATCCGGACATCATGCTCATGGACGAGGCCTTTTCGGCGCTCGACCCCCTGATCCGCCGCGATATGCAGGATGAACTGCTGACGCTGCAGGACCAGATGAAGAAAACCATTGTCTTTATCAGCCACGACCTGGACGAGGCCATCAAACTCGGCGACCGCATCGTCCTGATGAAGGACGGCGCCATCGTGCAGGTCGGCACGGCCGAAGAAATTCTGACCAATCCGGCCGACGATTATGTGGCGCGCTTTGTCGAGGACGTCGACATGACCAAGGTCATCAATGCCGAATCGGTGATGAAAAAGGTCGAGATCATGGCCTATTACAAGACCGATGGCCCCAAGGCGGCCCTGCGCAAGATGCAGAAGGCCGGCATCACCAAGATCTTCGTCCGCAAGGGCCACCGGGTGGTCGGTCTCGTGACCGCCGACAATGCCGTGCGGGCGGCGAAACGCGGTGACAAGACCCTGGATGGCATTATCGATTCCAACATCCGGACCGTGAGTTCCGACACCTCGGCCATTGAGTTGTTTCCCCTCCTGGCCGAGTCCAACGACCCGGTGGCCGTGATCGACGCGAACGAACGCATGCAGGGCATTGTCAACCGCGCCACCCTGCTGGGGGCCATTGCCGATACCCTGCAAATCGAAGAAAACGGCGGCCAGGACGCCCCGTCCACGGAGGAAATATACGCATGAACGCCTACAAAATCCCGATTGGCGACGCAATTGAAGCGCTGATCGATTTTTTTGTCGCCAACTTTTCATTTGCCACCAAAGCATTCTCCGGACTGACGGAAAACGGCATTGACCTGCTGGTCAATCTCATGATGCTGCCGCCGCCACCCGTTCTGATTGCGATTTTTGCAGGACTGGCTTGGCTGTTGAGCCGTCAGAGAAGTATTGCGCTCTTTGCCCTGGCAGGGCTTGTGCTGATCTGGAACATGGGGCTATGGGCCCCCACCGTCAGCACCATTGCCCTGGTGCTGATTGCCACGCTTTTTGCGGTCTGCACCGGGGTGCCGCTGGGCATTTTAGCGGCCCTGAACGAAACCGCCCACAGGATCATCACCCCGATTCTGGATTTCATGCAGACCATGCCGGCCTTTGTATACCTGATTCCGGCGATTCCGTTTTTTGGACTCGGCCCGGTGGCGGCGATTTTTTCCACGGTGATTTTCAGTATGCCCCCGGTGATCCGGCTGACCGACCTCGGTATCCGCCAGACGCCCAAGGAACTGGTGGAGGCGGCGGATGCCTTCGGCTGCAACCGTCGGCAGAAGCTGTTCAAGCTCCAATTGCCCATCGCCATGCCGACCATCATGGCCGGCATCAACCAGACGATCATGCTGGCCCTGTCCATGGTGGTCATTGCCGCCATGATTGGTGCCAAAGGGCTTGGGGGCGAAGTCTGGAAGGCGATCCAGCGCCTTCAGCCGGGGCGTGGCTTCGAAGCCGGCATCGGCATCGTCATCGTGGCCATCATCCTGGACCGCATCATGCAGAAAGTCGGCAAAAAGGCCAAAACCTGACCGCCGACACCCTAATGTTTTTTAATGCAACCCTATGACAAGGAGGATCTTGTGAAGAAGTTTTCGGTTATTCTATCGGCTGTTCTGATCCTGAGTATTCTGGCCTGGACCCCGTCCGTCATGGCCGGCAAGAACAAGGTGGAGCTCGTTTACGTGGAGTGGTCCTGTGCCACGGCAAGCACCAACGTCGTCAAGGCGGTCCTGCAGGAAAAACTTGGCTATGATGTGGAAATCACGCCGGTCAGCGCGGCCGCCATGTGGCAGGCCCTGGCCACCGGCGACGTGGACGGCATGACCACCGCCTGGCTGCCGGTGACCCACGGCCATTACCTGGAGAAAGTGGCGGACAAGGTCGAGAACCTGGGCGAGAACTGCGCCGGTGCCGGCATCGGCATGGTGGTGCCCCAGTATGTGACCATCAACAGCATCGACGAACTCAATGCCCATGCGGATAAGTTCGACGGCAAGATCATCGGGATCGATCCCGGTGCCGGCATCATGAGCAAAACCGAAAAAGCCATCGAGACCTACGGCTTGAAAATGAAGCTCATGGACAGCAGTGGCGCCATGATGACCGCCACGCTGGGCAACCGTATCAAAGACAACCAATGGGTGGTGGTCACGGGCTGGACCCCCCACTGGAAGTTCGCCCGCTGGGACCTCAAATACCTCAAGGACCCCAAGGGCGTTTATGGCGGCAGTGAGCACATTGCCACCGTGGTGCGCAAGGGGCTCAAAGCGGACAAGCCCGAAGTCTACAAGGTTCTGGACAATTTTCACTGGACCCTGGCGGAAATCGGCCAGGTCCAGGGCTGGAACGCCGAAGGGGCCGACCCCTACGAATCCGCCAAGCGCTGGATCAAGGAAAATCCCGCCAAAGTGGCCGAGTGGATCGGCCAATAATCTTTAAGATGCCGGCATCGGCCGTAGGTTCGGTGCCGGCATTGCCTCTCGTCCCCTGCAGGATGACCACCTGTCTGACGTAAAGGTGAGCCATTCCGTGCGCTGCCCACCATTGCCGCCCTGATAGGGTGGCGTATGACTGCCCTGCCGTCCCGACGACAACGATGACAATGGTTATTTCCGGATCATGCCGATAAGAGGCTTCTTTCATGGTGTGGCCTGGCTAGCCCGAACATTTCATGAAATTTTTTCTATGCAATAAATGATACTTCGGGTTTCGATTCGGAAAATTAGTAAGGCTAAAGTTATTTGGCATTTTTCACGATAAGATAGAAACGCTGATTGTTTATTTTATTTCCAAAATTATCGATTTTTTATCCTTATAAGATGATTATATGGTATTGGGGGGTTCTCGGGAAGGTTGGCGCGTTTATCGAAATGCGTAATATGAATTGTAATTAATACTAAATTTTTGAGTTGCAATTGTATGGGGATTCATTACGAATTTCATGACAATCTTGCCGTATTCACCTACTCGGGCGATTTCGACATGCGCACACTTGTAGAAACTTGGGACCAAGCCATCGCTGATCCGGCCTTCAAAGCCGTTACGAAAGTTTTGGTCGATGGCAGAATGTCCGAGTTAAACATGCCGACCGAGCAGATGGAATTGCAGGCCATCTATGTTGCACGCACAAAACGCCTTCGCACGGCCAAATGGGCCGTTGTCGCTGAAATCAATTCGCTGGCTTTCGGCCTGAGCCGAATGTTCCAGATGTTTGCTGAAGACGATGGGCTCGACATACAGGTTTTCAAAGATTACGACGAAGCCCTGGCTTGGCTTTCAGCCGACGCCCCAGCCCCTCCCGCCTGAGTTCCAGCTCACCTCTCTTTTCATCCCCAATGCGAATTCAAACAGGATCGCTGCACCCGGGAAAAACCGGCGCTGGCGCCCACATCCGATGGGCGATCCGTGGCCTGCCACTTCCCGCTGTCTGAATTTTCAGCAGGATAATGCGGATAAGCTGATGCTGCATCTGTGGGAATCAGCGTTGATCTGTGTCCCATTAGCTTTTTCATAGGTATCTCAAAATAGTTTTTTCGCCCGATATCGGCGTTGTGCCCTCGTCTCAAGTCCTCGACATACTAAAGTATGTACCCCAAGGGCACTTCCTTCGGGGCGCCTATGCGGGTTGATTCTCGGTCACGCCTTGATCTCGAACGAAAACCCTAATTTTGAGATGGCTTCTATTGTTTTGCCGTTTCGGCGTTACGCGTAGCGACTAACACTCGCCGTTGTAATCTGTGTCCATCAGTGTAAATCAGTGGCTGAAAACTGGTTTTGCCCTTATGGAGTCAGGCTGTTGCGCGAAGCGCCAAACACATGCCGTTAAAACCTGTGTTCACCCGTGTTTATCTGTGTCCCATCAGGTTTTAAGTGTTTTGCCGTTTCGCGAAGCGACTGACAGGTGCAGTGCAAATCAGTGTCTATCAGTGCAAATCTGTGGCTGCATAACGCCGTCAAGCGGGTAAGCCGGTGACCCGGGCTCGACCTGCATTGACCTTCGATGCCGGCAGGGGTATATTGATCGGCGGTGATCGTGGCCCTTCGACTGAACAATGATGAACTGCAAACCGCCATTCATAATATCATCACGCAAGCGCCGGCGTTGGATCGTCGGCGCTGTTTTGCTGGGTCTTCTTCTGCTGCCGCTGCCGGCGGTGAAGGCCCACCCCCATGTCTTCGTTGACCAGCGCCTGACCCTGGTTTTTGATGACAAAGGACTGGCCGGGATCAAGGTGTGGTGGAAGTTCGACGACATGTTTGCCAGCATGATCGCGGAAGATCACGATGGCGACCAGAACGGCCGATTGGACCCGGCGGAGGTCCAGGCGGTCAAGGCCAACGCCTTTGCTTTCATCAAGACCTACAGCTATTTTACCTTTGTCAAAATCGACGGCCGCCCTTTTGAGGTGAAGTTCGTCCAGGATTTCAACGCCATTCTCGAGGACAACCGCCTGGTATACGAATTTTTTATCCCCTGCCATGTCACGGCCGTGGACACCCCTAAAAAGCTGACCATCGCCACGTATGATCCTTCCTACTACACGGCCATCTATTTTACGGAGAAAGCCCCGGTTTCCTTGATCGCGGCGGAGTCCTACGAGGTCCGCACCACCGTGCGGGAAGATCCGGAAATGTCCATCTACTACGATATGGTGCACCCCTGGGCCCTTTTTCTGGAGTTTCGTAAAAAAGCATGAGACGCCTGTGGATTGCGATCCTCCTTGTTGCCGTGTGCGGGACGGTCCTTTCACCGGCCTGGGCACAAAACCCGTTCACCCACAAAGCCGAAACCCTGCAGAAAGCCCCCGCACCACCCATCAAAAGCCGTTTTTTTGTCAAGATTATCCTCTGGCAGCACCAGTTGAAAACCAAAATGGCGGATCTCATCCGCCAGACGCACAACGACGGATCTCTCCTCGCCCTGATGCTGCTCATGGGGCTTGCCTTTGCCTATGGCGCCGTTCATGCGGCCGGGCCTGGGCACGGCAAGGCCATTGCCACAACCTATGTCATGTCCCACAACGTGCCGATCCTGAGCGGCATCCTCTTCGGCCTGTTCATTGCGATGATCCATGCTATTTCCGGTGTGGTCGGGGTGGTGGGATTGCGCTATGTTATCGAGGCGAGTGTCAGCCAAACCCTGGCGAATGCGACCACGATCACGCAACTGGTGAGCTTCGGTCTCATTGCGGTGCTCGGATTGGTCCTGGTGGTGCAATACGGCTATGCGCTTTGCTTTGCCAGGACGCCGGCCCCAAAGACGTCACCGCAAGCTTCCCGGAAATCCTTACTACCATGGGCGGTGGCCGTCGGATTGGTGCCCTGCCCGGCGGTGGTCATGGTGATGCTCTTCTGCATTTCCATGGAGGTGATGGCGCTCGGCCTGGTGCTGGCCGCCTGCATTGCCCTGGGCATGGGTACCACCATTGCCGCCGTTGTGACGGCGGTATTGATGGGGAAGGGCGGTTTGCTGAAACTTGTGCCCGAAAGACGGCTGCTGACCTTTCAGGGGATTATCGGCCTGGCTGCAGGGGCCGGCATTGCAACCTTTGGTATTCTCTTCCTCCTCGCAACGGTAACGACGGCGTATTACTGAAGCCCGCCGGCCGGTCCCGGTGCTCTTGTCGCCGGGTGTCGATAGGCTCATTTCTTCAGGGGAATATCCCACTTTTTCATATATTTCCAGATGGCCGCCCGGCTAAGGCCGACGCGGCGGGCGACTTCGGCCTTGTTCCAGTGGCATTCGGACAGAAGCTGCACCAGACTGTCGCGGTCCAGAATCCGCCCGGAAGGGTGAACGCTCGTTCGCCGGTAGGGACGGCGGCGGGCATCGTAGTTGAGTTGGCGGATTTCGACCGGGATATCGAACAGATCGATCCGGTCGGCGTGGCACAGCACGAAGGCGTGCTCGATGGCGTTTTCCAGCTCCCGGACATTGCCATGCCATTCGTAATCCATGAAAATGCGCATGACGGACGGTGCCACACCGTTGATCTGTTTGGCGGTTTTGCGGTTGAACCTTTCGATGAAATGATCCACCAGCAACGGAATGTCTTCTTTACGTTTGCGCAACGGGGGCAGGGGAATGGGGAATACCTTCAAGCGATAGTAGAGGTCCTCCCGGAAAACGCCGGACCGAACCAGTTCGAAGAGATCCTGATTGGTGGCGGTAATGATGCGAATATCGGTTTCGCGGCGTGTGGAGTCACCCACGCGCTCCACACAGCGCTCCTCGATTACCCGGAGGAGCTTGAGCTGGATCAGGGGGCTGATTTCGCCGATTTCATCCAGAAAAATGGTACCGGCGTTTGCCTCTTCGAAGCGACCGATACGGTCCCGCAACGCCCCGGTAAAGGCGCCCCTGACATGGCCGAAAAGCTCACTTTCCAGCAGGGACTCCGTGAGGGCGCTGCAGTTGACGGTGATGAGCGGATGGTGTTTGCGGTCGCTATCATAGTGGATCGCACCAGCCACCAGTTCCTTGCCGGTGCCGCTTTCACCCTGGATGAGCACCGTGGCTTCGCTGGCGGCGGCGGCCCGGATGGCGGCGAACACCTGCTGCATCGGGTGGCTTTTCCCGATGATGTTGTTGAACTGGTAGAGCTCCCCCAGACGGAAAGAGGCTTCGGCCATTTTGGTGCGCGCTTTTTCGAGTTCGGTCAGGTCGGTGACGGCTTCCACGATCCCGATGATCGAATCGTCGGTTTCGCGGATCACCCGGGCATTCTTGATAACGGGTACGGAATGCCCGTCTTTGTGGCGCAGAAAGCATTCCACGGCCTCCATTTTGCCGGAGGTATAAATGCCGCATTCGTGGGGGCCGGTCGGGCAGCGTTTGCGGAAGCAGTGGTTGAAACGCAGCAGGCCGCAGCTCCGGCCGATGGCCTCCTTTGCTGGATAGCCGGTAATTCGCTCCATGGATGGATTCCAGGAATTGATCCGGCCATCGGCATCCAGTGTGAATACACCATCCCCTAAGGATTCCAGCAAAAGCTGGACAAAGCGGTCATTGACGGTGGCATTGGTGGCCATGGCAAAATGACGGGCTATCGTCATTGCAACAGGTGCCTGACGGCACGAAACGGATCAGGGTGGCGCCACAGTGGCGCCACAGTAACGCTGGAGTGACGTTCAAAGGCGCTTTTAGTCGTCTGTTGCAGCATCCCCTCGCGGCATCATGAACCAGTCTGCCGGGGGCATATCACTTTTTCCGAGCCTTATGGCGGTTGGAGAAAGTGTGGCACTTTTTTTGCCTACCACAAAAGTAGGCGGTGTGTCGACCGACCACCGCTGAAAACCCGGAAAGGGCGATCGATGCCCGATCCGACCTTCAAACCACAGAAAGGAGGCATCCCAATGGCTCGGTTGAGAAAATTTATGGCGGTGCATCACAACCCGGGGATCGACTGCAAGGTCGTCCAGGCGAACTGGCGCAAACTGGCGCAGGTGGAAAATGCCAAGTGGCTCGTGACCTATTTCAACGAAGACAGCGGCTGGCGCTACTGTGTCTGGCTGGCTCCGGACGAGGCCGAACTGCGGAAGATCTTCGATGGAATCAATGTATCCTACGAATCCATCATGCCGATCGAAGAAACCGTGCCGGATCTCTGGGGTGAGAAATGGCAGGAGCATCTGGCCCTTGACGCGGTCGCCGACAACCTGGGAGACTGACGCGTTGACGGAGAAGGACTTCAACGATGTCGTCCGCGATGGGGTGACGCTGGTGGACTTCAATGCCCCCTGGTGTGCGCCTTGCCACGCCCAGCTGCCGATTCTCTCCCGCATTGCCCAACAGTTCCAGGCCAGGGCGTCGGTGATATCCCTCAATATCGATGACTACCGGCGGACCGCACAGGACTACGGCATTCGGAACATCCCCACCTTGATCATTTTTCGCAACGGCAAAGAAATCCAGCGGTTCGTGGGGTTGCAGTCTGAAGCGGTATTAAGCCGTGCACTGGAGGGCATCGTGGACTGAACCTCACGACCGCTGAAACGCGTTGGAGTCCGTAAACAATGATAAGCCTGAAGGGCGCTCCCGGACGGCTGGGGGGGAGAGGTGCGGCCCAAAGGCGAAGAGCTAGGCCCGAAAGCGGCGGACGGGATTGTGTCGCTCCCGGTCGATTGGCTGGGGGCTTCGGAAAGGTATTGTTGCATAATCTCCTCAGAAATAAACAGGTGAGGAAATTATAGAACGTCGTTTTCTGTTGCCGTTGTACCAGAAATGCGCGGTTATATCCGGCAGAAGGGGGCCTTTCGGCCCTGTAAAATTGGTGAAAAAAGGGAATGTTTATAATCAAACCCATCCTGAATGACCGAAATCTATAAAAAAGGCGATTTCAGAAAATATCTAAAATCGCCTTAGATAATAAAATGGTGCCGAAGGCCAGATGCAGAAAAAAAATAAAAAAACAGTATGTTATCGAAATACTTGATGAAAATATGTGACATTAGATGATATTTTGTACCATTCCGGCAGCATAATCGCATATGGTTTCTGAATACACTTCCAAGAAAATTCTCAACCAAGCCCCAGCTTTAATCAAATATGGACCGGGGGTTTTACAATTCTAAAAACCTGTTACCAGCGTCGCCAAAAAAACCATTAATCCAGCCTATCTTTACCTTTTCATCAATCACTCCTTGATGCTCACCAGACGGTAATCCCAAACATAAAAATTCCTTTTAAATCGTCCTTTCAAACAGGCGCCCTCTGATTGATGATTTGAATTATCACACATGGATAAAATTGCAGAAATTTTTGCGGTTCGGGGGATTTCCGTCAGTGCGTTTTAATGCTCAAAAACAGAAGGAAGTATGAAAAAAATTAGACCGGTGCCAATTGAAGGAAATCACAAGGCAAACAGAAATGCCTCCGGGACCAATCGCCTGCTCTGGATTAGAATAGGTGGGTTGCTGGCATTTGTTGCCATCTGGTTTTTTGTATTGGGTATCCTTGTGGGAAGGCAGTGGCTGTCATTTAGTGAGTTGCCTCTGTCAAAAGAAAACGATTTGATATTGGAGATCCAGGAAAAAGGCGTGAATGACACTGAAAAAATGAACCCCGAAAAGATGGATTTTTATGAACATTTGAGACAAAATGAAACACCGGATTTCGAAATTCCCCAGAGTAAGATAAGTAATGAAAAAGGCCAGTCAGAATCGATGGGCGGAGAAAAAATCGGAAGCAATAAAAATGCGAAACGTGTAAGATATTTCATTCAAGTATCGGCTTACAGAGATTTGGAGGCCACCAAAAGGTTGGTTGAAACACTAAGAATTAAAGGCTACAAATGCTCTTATGAGAAATTCCAGACAAACGGTAAATCAATGATTTACCGCACAAGGGTGGGACCTTATCCAAGTTTTCAAAAGGCCAATTTGGCTTTAGTGAAACTAAAGAAGGAAGCCTATAGTGGTTTTGTACTTCAAGAAAGGTAAGCGATGTCATCTAAACATCATAAGGTCATCTTTTTTTTATGGGTGTTTTCGCTTTCGTTAGGCGCGACGTGTATGATTGCATGGGGTGGCGAAAAAGCCGCAAACAAGACGGCCCAAAATGAAATTGATTTTTTTCATGATAAATCTGTTTTTGAAGATGAATGGGTAAATTTTGAATTGGAGCAGCACAACGCCTGGCTTCGAATGAAAAACGAGATCGAGCAAAAATGGCAAAAACTCATTTTGTCAGACCGCAGGACCTGGGTAGCTTACGACAAAGCGCTCGATACGCGAAGTCGCGTGGATTTTAAAACCGGCCTAATCCTTGTCGAAACAATAGAGCCCATCAGCGGGACAGTCTCCCTGGATGCCATCAAGAGCAGAATTGCCGATCAGATACGTCGAATATTCAACAAAAAACAGATAACAGGGGAATCGATTCTCGATGGGCAGGTTGAGAACGATAGAGGCGAGAAGGTTACAGCGCAAACGATCGATCGATACATAAGCGAAGTAGCGTTAGCGGGCATTCAGAAAGATAACGATCCTTTTCGGTCCCAAGACGGTCAAATGCGAACAAAATACAGCATCGGCATCAAACTTGTGCCTGATCACCTTAGGGTCAGGGCGCTAAGGTTTTACCCGATAGTCAATACAAACGCCGCCAAGTACGGGATTGATCCCGCCCTTGTTATGGCCGTCATCCATACCGAATCTTATTTCAATCCATTGGCTGTTTCCAAGGCTGGAGCGGTGGGGTTGATGCAAGTCATACCCCGTTATGGAGGCCGCGAGGCTTATCAGTACATATATGGTGAAGACTGGACCATCGGGCCGGACTATTTGTATGCTCCGGGAATCAATATCGAGTTGGGTACGGCCTATTTGTATCTACTGCAAACGCGCTATTTCGGAGATGTAAACGATCCTGTCAAAAGGCGCAACCTGGCAATTTGTGCCTATAACTGGGGGCCCACGGCTGTCAAAAGGAAAATCCTCAGCAAATACAACCCCAATAAATTGGATCGAAAAGGGTTGTACAATGTATTGAGTCAACAGACCCCCCGAGAAACGCAGCAATACCTGACCCGGGTCAACAAACGTATCGCGTTTTACAGGGGGGATTCATAAGTAAGCAATTTGGAACGAGAAATTTTGAGTTCCATGTGGCTAGTATCTGGAAACACTTGACAGGCGATGATCAAAATGCTGTTTTGTAATGCTGAAATAATATTGAATTTAGCATCTTACGATACAAGTTGGGTGAAACTCCTGGGTTGATCCGATGAAACGAAGCGGTTTGATCTATCGAATTCTATTGATTTCTTTCTTGTTTTTATTGTTTTCCCTTCCCGCCGTTGCCGGCTCAGGCCGCGGCATTTCAATCAGCCCCGGTCGTTCTGCATTGGTAATCGGCAACAGCGCTTACTCGGTGTCCTCCTTAAAAAACCCGGCCAACGATTCGAAGGACATTGCAAGCTTGCTGGGGAAGTTAGGCTTTACGGTCATGCACCGCCACGATGTGGGTATCCGGGAGATGGAAACGGCTGTTCGGGATTTCGGGCGCCGGCTGCGGTCGGGCGGCACTGGGGTGTTTTATTATGCCGGTCATGGCATGCAGGTCGAGGGTCGCAACTACCTGATTCCCGTGGATGCCAAAATCGAGACTGAGTCGGATGTGCGCTACGAGGCGCTGGACGTTGGCCGCGTGCTGGGCAAGATGGCGGATGCGGGCAACGGACTCAACATTGTGATTCTGGATGCCTGCCGGGACAATCCCTTTGCCCGGGGGTTCCGTTCGTCCCGCAGCGGTCTGGCGCGCATGGATGCGCCCCGGGGGACCTTGATTGCCTATGCCACCGCGCCGGGTTCGGTGGCAGCGGACGGTGATGATCGCAACGGGATCTATACGAGGAACCTGCTGGCCCATATGGCCACCGCAGGCCTGCCGGTGGAGCAGGTATTCAAAAGGGTTCGCATTGGGGTATTGCGGGATACCAAACAGAAGCAAGTGCCTTGGGAATCTTCCTCGCTGACGGGCAATCTCTATTTCGCACCGGCCGTGGCAAAGAAAATGAGGTTGCATAATGTAGAAACGGATTTATCCGGACATGCGGGTGCGTTACGTGGCAGCCACGAATTGGTGTTCTGGGAATCGATAAAGGATTCGAATGACCCTGTATTATTCCAAGCCTACCTCAAAAAGTTTCCCAATGGCACCTTTACGGAATTAGCCCAAATAAAACTAAATGGACGTAAACAATTACAGAAAGAAAAAAAGTAAATAATGTTGAAACAATCAGACCGCAGGTTGAAAGTGGCGTTGAAGAGAAAAATGAAGGTATAAATACAACGCAAAGGAATGAAGTTTCTATTACGGGAAATACAAAACCAAACCTGTTAACGCAGTACGCATCAATAACAAATGATTTGCCAATCCAAAAGCTTAATTTAAGGTCAGAACCAAATAAACTTCAGTCAAGAGATATTGATCACCTCATAAGAAAATTCAATTTTTTTGAAAAGGTAAGGCATCCTCAAGGTCAATTTGACAATTATTCGTGAGAGTAGAGGGCGGGATCATTCAGGATAAAAAAACAGGATTAATGTGGATGATTGGTAAATCTTCATCAACGCTTCCCTATAATCGTGCCAGAGGATATATTAATGAACTAAACGAGGATAAGATCGGTGGATACGATGACTGGAGATTTCCGACTCTTGAGGAGCTGTCTTCTCTGCTGAAGCCAAAAAATGGGGATGGTGCGTATGTTGATATTCAATTCAACAATTCGAAAGGCACCTTTTGGACATCTGATTATACAGATGGTAAGTTCAATACAAAAGCGAGGCTAATAATAAGCTTTAGAACCGGAATGATTCTGCTATCTGAAAAGAGCCCTTATTTTTCTAATTTTGCCGCAACATATGATAAGCACCTGGAAAATTATGTGCGTGCTGTTAGAACTGTAAAATAAGGTAATTGTGTCTAAGTCTGGATTCATCCTTTGTATAATAAATATGGATGCATTTTTTTCGATTGTCATAATATCCAGTTAATACATTTTAAAAAAACATGGCGCGAAGAATTTCAATCCCATGATTGGCGTGCAGTAATTGACAGTTGATAGCATGAACGGCAGTATCGAAAAGGCAAATTGGTTCACTATCATTAACAAAGGGACCTTTATATAAAAAACAAGCACAACTAAGTACGCACGGTAAAAACTCAAAAATGAACCAAGCGGCAGATTCAAAGATCTGAAGGAGATGTTTAATCGATATATGGTAAAGTAATTCATAACCAGGGGGCGGACGGATATGCGCATCAAGAACAAAGACTCAATATGTATCGGCTATTCAAGTTTATTTGCTGCCTATTTTTTGATAGCGCTGTTTTTAATTTTTAATCCAGCAAAAGCACAGACCTGCCTAAATGCTGATCAGCGAATGATGCGGGCCGAAGATGTGTCAGAACCGAATACAAAAATCAATATTCTTAATTCCCTCATTAAAGATTGCCCAAACCGCGCCGATGCCCACAACAATTTAGGTCTGCTTTATGAGGAGCAGGGCAATTTCGATCTTGCCGAGAAACATTATCGAGCAGCTGCTGAATTGGAACCGGATTACCCTCATCCCTTCGCCGGTTTGGGGGATGTTTATTATTCGCAGAAAAATTACTCACAAGCATGCCAGTACTACCGCATATTTTCAGACTTGGCCGAAAAACCCACCAATAAGGTCCGTTTCCCTGAACTTTCACAATGCCTTTCTGAATATCTTGAAAAATTGAAACAATGTGAACAGTATGCCAATCAGTATCAAGTTGCTTTTGTACCTTCCGAAGAAATTATTGAAAAATTGACGGAACCGCGAATTTTAACCCGGGGCATCAACCGGGGTGTTGGTGGCATAAGGGAAAAACCTGGCCGGGTCGTATTCCACATTTTGTTTGAATTCAACAGTGATAAGATATCCCGTGATTCCGCCAGGCAGCTTGAGGCCATTGCGCAAGCTTTAAAGTCTCAAAAATTGTATCAAGTCAAGATTCAGATAGAGGGGCACACAGACAGCATTGGTCGTCCTGAGTATAATATGGAGTTGTCGAGACGTCGTGCACTCAGTGTAAAACATTACTTGGCAAGCCGACACAAAGTTGATCCGGCTTATCTGGAAGCAAAGTGGTATGGCGAACAAGATCCTGTCGAATCAAATGAAACGGAAGCAGGTCGGAGATCCAATCGTCGCGTAGAATTGGTCAATCCTGCTTTGAGTTTTAATTAAGCCGCCACATGGATCATTAATTTGCTTATCTAAAATGAAACGAAGCGGTTTGATCTATCGAATTCTATTGATTTCTTTCTTGTTTTTATTGTTTTCCCTTCCCGCCGTTGCCGGCTCAGGCCGCGGCATTTCAATCAGCCCCGGTCTTTATGCATTGGTAATCGGCAACAGCGCTTACTCGGTGTCCTCCTTAAAAAACCCAGTCAACGATTCGAAGAACATTGCTCATTACCTGCCTCTGACGAGAAATATGTAAGAGCGGTTCGATCGCTAAGAGAATAATATGTTATAAAATTTGTGCAAAGGGAGTATTCAAGTCTCCTGCATCCTTCCTGATTTTTTCCCCAGGTTCTCAATATTTTTCCCTTCTCCTTCGTCTTACTCACCAGACAGTTGGCAAATGTGCCATTCAACATCAAAGAAAAGGAGGAGGAATCATGTCGATCAATATATTCAAAGGTTTGGAGATCGGAAACACCATTAAACTGAACATGGTGCGGTATTTCGTCGCGGGGATTGTGTGGATGATCATTTTTCTGATCTGGACACCCCAGGGATTCAACCGCGTTGAAGCTTTAGCCTATCCGGTCGCTTTCCCACTGGGCTTCCCGTTGCTCATGCTACCCGTATCCGGCATCCTCAAGATGATGGAATCCATGAGCATCCCTTTTATCTGGCTCGGAAATTATATCCTGGCACTCATGGTGGTGCCGGCCGATCCGTTTATGTTTTTACTGCATCGCAGTGTGCCCTCCTTAGTGCCTGTGGAGGAATACGGATTTATCAATTTTCATCTGTATATCCTGGTCTACCGAAACTCGGTCGAGCATGTGCGTGTCATGGACGTGACTGGGTCGGATGCAGACACAACCGAAAACGAAGCCTGCCCATATGTCGGTAATATCGTTGCGGACGCTACTGTGAAGTTTTTAGGTATGGACTGGCCCAAGCTGAAGAGGATTTTCACCATTCACGCCGACTGGAGAGTGTCTACCGAAACAGACAGGGATTTCGGCTGGATCGACAAAGAAGGCGGCATTCACAAGGGGCTTCCTTTAGGGGCTAAAATCAGGCCCTGGGAGGTTTTGTCCAGCAATGTTATTGCCAAGATTTCAGGTTCGGCACTCTATGCTGGAAATACCAAGATCGGGAACCTGATTTAAGCTTAGCTTGCAATAACATCCTGCTTGTTGGGGGAGGCACGGCGCTCTCCATCGCGAGTGACCCGCAGATCCTCCCCTTTCCGGAAACAACGGATGAGCATTTAAAAACCGAAAGGATAAGACCTGATATGAAATGCACTGAATATGTCGAGAATGAAAGATCTATAGGCAATAGAGCGTTTGGCTTGAAGGAAATTAAGCCCGCAAAAACGGACGCTTCTCAGGACGTGATGATTGCATCTATCCTTCGTACAAACATGGCGGCAAAGAATGCACTGGCCGCAAGATTGGCTGAATTTGGACTCGACAGCAACACGATCGATTCGATTCATTACCTCAATGCAAATAGTCATTCATTAGGGTGCAACGCTTGTCAAGCACCATAGCAAGGCCCTTGCTGACTACATCAGAGTGTTTCTGAGCATGCGCTACGGAACGCAGGCCGATGAGGTGCCAGCACAGATACATAGGAACCGAATATTGTGGTTAATGTCAAGGCTTTTGTCCCCCGGCTGCAGATTGCCGAAAGTAAAGGAGGGCGAACGATTCATTATGCAGCGGATTTCCTGTTCGACACACATCCGGATATAAACCGGTCCGCCATATTGTACGATTTCAAAAGTACTTCATCAGCGTCGAAGATCCGGCATTTTACAGTTCAACCTGCAAATTACGGTGGGGGAGGACTTGAGGAATATTCCCGAAGGCCGTGCGCCCAAAGAAATTGACGTGCTAATTTCATTTGATATAATCCTTTTTTTTTACGAAACTTGCTTTCGATATTATGTGTTCGGCTGGGAATGTTGGTAGGTGAAGTGATCACAGGCGGTAAAGCCGGGAAGGGTTGCATGAAGTCGCTTTTGTCATGGATGTTGTTGCTAATGCTGGTGGCCGGTTGTGGCGATAAACAAGAAAAGATCAATCGGTTGGCTCAAAACGCCTATGTCCGTCAGGATTGGGAGGCCCCTATGCCGCCCTTCGCATTTGGATCGGATGGATGTTTATGCTGGCCGGATGCCGATTGGATGGCCTGTTTCGTCCAGCATGATCTGCTGTATTGGCGGGGGGGGCACCCGCGAAGAGCGGAGAGCTGCGGACCGGGAGCTGCGAGAGTGTGTCACAGCCAAAAGCAACGGCATTATGGGGGCTATCATGTATTCAGGGGTCCGAATTGGTGTGGTCAGGTGGCTACCCACACCATTTTGCTGGGGTTCCGGGCGGGAGTACCCGCAATCCGGACCGCAGGGTAGCGATTACTAAGGCCTTCCCGCATCGCGGGTTTCTGCCGCCGGTTGATGGCCATTGGAGGCCATGGAAATGGAATGGTGTGCATGATTATAGAAACATCGCAGCACCGGTTGTTCGTCATGAACTGGCAACCTGCAACACCGAGCGATGCCAGGGTTTTTATCGTACACGGTCTTGGTGAACATGTGGGCCGGTATGAGTGTTTTGCCAACTACCTGGTGGGAAAGGGATACCATGTGACCGGCTTTGACCAGGCCGGACATGGAAAATCATCTGGCCACCGTGGACATTTGGATGCCTTTTCATCTTTTGAAAATGATTTGACGGCTATCTTTCGCTGGATTAACCAGACGGATCCCTGCCGGTACAATTTTCTGATCGGCCATAGCATGGGGGGCACATTCGTACTGCGGTGCCAACCGGCCATCGGGGCGTTTTTTGATGGCATTATTGCCTTGTCCCCGTTTTTGCGGTTCGCCGAATGGGCAACACTTAAAAACAGCGTTATTCAAGCGTTGGGCAAGCTGGTGCCTGAACATCAAATTCCCAATGGCCTGAACCCTGCCGATTTATCCCGGGATCAACGTATTGTCGAGGCGTACTGCCAGGATCCGTTGGTGTATCCTAAGATTTCCTTTCGATTGGCGGCTATCCTTGCCTACCTGGGGCAAGCACTCCTGTCCACAGGCGTTGCCCACAAGGCCCCTCTGCTCCTGATGCAGGGACTTGCCGATCGGATCTGCCGGCCGGAATTTTTCGATCGTTTTAGCTGCAGAATCGGCCCTGCCGGTGAAATCAAGAGATGGAAGGGCATCTACCATGAACTGCTGAATGCCCCGGAACACAACCAGGTATATGATCATATTGGCGACTGGATGCAGCGCTGGTTTACCACTATGGCCTGATTTTGCGAAAGCGGTGGGTATCATCGACACCACTCGGATTGCGTGCCGAAGGAAGGGAATGCTTTTTAATGGCTACAGGAATGCCCCATAAAGACTATGCGTTCAACCGCGACCGAATCGATCATATGATCCGGGTAATGCTGCCCCCCTCCATTTGGGGTAACTATTTTTTATCTTTTCTTGTGGTTTTTTTTTCCTTATGGCTTCCTGTCTATGGCCTTGATTTTCTTGGCCGAAATCATTTCGCATTTGTCACAGGTACGAAGTTTACGTCGGATTATTCCGCTGTGGTCTATCTGCTGTCGGTTCCGCTGCTCATTATGGCCAAGGGTATCTTTTACAGCGAATGGCTGACCGTCCACCGTACCATCCAGCATTCGCAAATTTTGGCGCCCGAGCAGGCGAGGAAACTGGATCGGATATTCTACCTTATTGCCGGTAAAATCAGCAGTTGGAAGACACTCGCGCTCGTGGCGGGGCTGGCGTTTTCATTTTCGATGTTTGTCTGCCGATTCACGATAATATCCGCCGGGAAGACATGGTTCTACGATGCACAGAAGGGCATGGTCACCCCGGCGGGAATATTCCACTGGAGTATTGGCGTGGTCGCTTTTCTGACGGTCATTTTCTTCTGGGCGTATCTCTATGGCGCCTGGATATTTTACCTGTATAAATTTTCGACCTTCCGGCCTAAAATCATCGGGTTCCATCCCGACCGCACCGGTGGCCTCGGTTTCTTGACAGACGCTGGAATGGGCCTCTCGGTGCTGGTGTTTACGATTGGCGCCATTGTCATTGCGATTATCAGCTACAAAATGGATGTAGAAGGTCTTGCCTTCACCGATCCCGCCGTACTTTCGATATTCTGTATTTATCTCTTTCTGGCGCCAGTCTTGTTTTTTTTGCCGTTGCTGTTTTTTACTCGTAATCTTTTTGCTGCGCGCAAAGAGGGCATTTTCCATCTCAATAAATACGGCTATGATTTCGGTCGCTATATCAAGGAAAACGAGTTCGATTTTGCAGCAGGCAAGGATCTGGAGCTTTTTACAGCCATTTTCGATGCCGCCGCAGCCTATGAATATACCTACAAAATGAAAATATGGCCGGTTGACCTCGAATCCATCAAGCGGTTCATGCTTTCGACCTTGTCCCCCATCTTTCCCTTGCTTTTGCGATTTTTCCATTTACCTGAAGTGTTCTCGGGTTTTTTTCGATAGGCGCTGTATTTTTGCATTTCGGGGTCTAATCAGGCTCAGTAGATGGCTGCGGCATCATTTTTTTGTTCCAGGAGGTACCTTCTATGTTCGGTCGAAGAAAAGAAAACACCTATGCCAACTGCCCGCGATGCGGCCCGACTTCATGGAAAGGCAAACGGCTCGCCCTGGCCCCGCTGTCGACGTTGCCATGCGGCCTTCTATCAAGCCTGCGCCGAACAACGAATGCTGGGTCGTGTCCAGCACTGCCCGGAATGCGGGTCGGATGATTACAGTCAGTATGGATTTGTGGGGTAGCGGTAAAATAGGGTAGGGGCATCCGATCGACCAGCAATTTGCCCTTGTGAGCAAATGCCAGTCATGGACAACCGGTTTCGGGATACTTGACGCTGCGGGGTGACACCGCCAAAATTTGAGACTTGACAACTCCTGTCCGATGTTCGATAAAATCGAACAAAAATTGCGGATAGGAGCGGATGCAAGATTCATTTGGCAAACTGATCAGGCAAAAGCGTCTGGATGCCGGTGTCGGTCTTCGCGAACTGGCCCGATTGGTGGACAAGTCACCCGGGTACATGAGCGACGTCGAGGGCGATCGCGTCCCTCCCCCGTCGGAAAGCGTCATCATCGCCATTGCGGGGGCTCTCGGGGCGGATAAAAGTGAACTGTTGCTGGCGGGTCGCAAGGCTGATCCGGAACTCACCGAATATGTCATCAACCAGCCGGAAGCTGCTGATTTTTTAAGGATGGCGCGTAAACGAAGCTACAGCCCGGAAGACTGGGACCGTTTGAAACAGTTGGCCGAGCTGTCCAGGCTGGGGAAGGACGACGAGGACTAAGTATGCGTGTTCCTTTCCTTCAAAAATCCGAGATTGCAAAGGAGGCCCGGGAGGTATTGGAGACCTACAACGTTCGGACCGGTATAAAGGTCAAGCCGCCGATACCCGTCGAAGACATCATCGAGCGGGGACTTGACCTCCGGCTTGATTTTATCGATTTCGATCGATATCCCGCCATGAGCGATGTTCTGGGCGCCACCTATGTGGAAAAACGGCTGGTCTGCATCAACCAGGCGTTGCTGGAAGACCACTTGGAAGGGCGTTTCAGCTTCACATGTGCACATGAAATCGGGCACTGGGCACTTCACCGGCACTATGTGGCTTGCCATGGTTTCCAACCAAAGGAAGGCCGACGCATTTTGTGCCGGACGTCTCAGGCCAAGGCACCCATCGAGTGGCAGGCCGACACATTTGCTTCCTGCCTGTTGATGCCGGAAGAAATGGTTCGCAAGGCCTTTAAACAAACATTCGGGAGCAGTTCTATCGAATTGGTCAACGTCGAGAGTTCCTATGCCGGCCCTCTTTGTTTCGATCCGAGTGTGGCCAACTGGCCACTCATTGCGGAATCCATCATTGAATCAGGATTGTTTCGGAACGTATCCAAGCAAGCCATGATGATTCGGCTGCAAGACCTGCAATTGGTCCGCAACGCCACGTCCCGTCCAATCGGCTGGGCTCGGGGTTGATCCGCAACCGCCCATTTTTTTTGGTAAAAGTGTTCGATGAAAACGAACATTTGATGTTTCTGAGATTCAGCGCGTTCTATAGACGAAGTGATCCGATCCAAAGGATATCCCCCGATGCCCCGTCATCGACAACCCACTAATGCCACTGACGGATGGGTGCAGCATACCCATCCAGATTGCCCTACCGGCAAACGCGATTCGGTCTGGATCGCTTTTGATATCCTCAGGGAAGACCTTCACCATTCAAGGTATCAGGCCGTAATGGCTTTGCTGGGTTGGGCCGACGAACGCTACGATTTATATCTGGCCAGCGGGCAAATATTAGCGCGGGGTATTTTTTCCGGATTCAAAGATCCGGTGTTGCTGGGCAATTTGCTGGAGGCGACCATGAAGTGGCACGGCAAGAGTGTTTATCTTTCAGGGGATCGCCTGACACAGGGGGCTGTGGAGACGTTAATACAAATTCTGGCTTGTTATGCCGGACACCGTCTTTGCCGGCAGGGCAGTTATCTTGAGCGCCGGCGATACCTCGGCTGCCACCTGGCGGGCGTCGGCCTGCTGGGTTGCTCATTGGCATTGATTAAGGACGGCCATCGGTTCTGGTTCCATTTTTTTGATAAAGACCCCCGAAGGGCCCGAATTTACCGCCTGAATCGGCAGCGGTTGCTCCTGTCACAGCAATCAGCACGCCTTTGCCCGGCCTTTCCGGATGATGTGGAAACCATTGTATCGCACCTGAATGTCATGATCGATCTTGAAGACGACTATCAGGCCCGGTTCTGGAAGGCGGCCCCCAACAATAGCATTGGCATGACCATCATGCCGCGGATGATAAAAAACTACGAGAGATGGATGCGAAAGCGGCTGGAGGCGCGTCACTAGGATGAAAGGCAAGTCGGCAGAGTCTGTTTTTATTGAGGAAATAAAAATCCAGGTTCGGTCTGGCTGCCCGCTGACCCTGATCATTACCCGGGAAGAAGCGCGGCTGGTCAGCCAATTCGAATCGCTCAGCTGTCGACTGGGGCGCACGCTGTGGCGCCACACTCTGACGGACGGGTTATGCTGTCTATCCGTGGCCGAATCCGATCCCCTGTTTCCCGACGTCAGTTGGGAAGCCCCCCAGGTTCGCTATCGCGATCCCCTTGCTCTGCTCGAGTTTATTGGCAAGGCCAAAGCCGGTTCGGGAATATTCCTTTTGTTGGATTTCCACGAAGTGTTTTCCGATGGCATTGTGCGTCGCAAGCTGAAAGACCTGGCTGCAGTTCTGCGACGTAAAATGAACGTGGTGATGTTCGTTTCACCGTTTACGGAGACGCCTTCCGGGTTGTCCCATGAAATCTCCATCCTCCTGCATCCCGCACCGGGAGAGGCCGCATTTCAACAAAGCCTGCTATCAATCGAGCAATCCCTAAAAAAGCGTAATATCCCCGTTAAACTGGATGCATTCGCAACGTCCAAATTGTTGGGCGCTGCATCGGGACTGACGATGCAACGTTTTGAGGATGGCGTTGCCCGCTATGTTGTCCGCAAGGGCATGTTGGACGAAGGGGTTGTTGCAGAGATGATCGAATCTAAGAAAGACAGGATCCGTTCAACCAAGGTGCTCGAACTTGTAGCGGAAGAAACCACCATGGATCAGGTGGGCGGTATGGGCCGGTTCAAGGAATGGCTTCAGAAGAGGCGACGGATTTTTTCGCAAGAGGCGCGCCGATATGGGCTTCCCTATCCCAAGGGGGTTCTGCTGTTGGGTGTTCCGGGCTGCGGTAAGAGCCTGGCGGCCATGGCGTGCGCTGCGGTTCTGGCGCAACCCCTGGTGCGCTTGGATGTTGGTCGCGTGTTTGCCCCCGAAGTCGGTCGATCCGAAGCCAACATTCGGGATGCGCTCGATGTTCTCGAATATGCGGCACCCTGCGTATTGTGGGTGGATGAAATCGAAAAGGCCATGGCCGGTCTGGGAGGCGCAGGACAGGCGGACGGCGGCACTGCCCTGAGGGTGTTTGCAACCCTCCTGTCCTGGCTGCAGGAGCGCAAAGCCCCCGTCTTCATGGTGGCGACAGCCAATGCCATTGGCCAACTGCCGCCGGAACTTTTTCGCAAAGGCCGGTGGGACGAAATTTTCTTCGTCGACCTGCCGGATCAAATTGAACGTGAAGCGATATTTGCGATTCACGTGGGCAGAAGAGGTCAGGATCCAGGAAAATTTGACATCGCAGGTCTGGCCAGGGCGGCGGCCGGTTATTCCGGAGCCGAAATCGAGCAGGCTGTTCTATCGGCGCTGGTGGAAGCCTTTAACGAGAACCGGGATCCGGCAACATTCGATTTGCTGCAGGCCGTCTCTGAACAGGTGCCCCTGTGGCAATCGATGAATAAAGACATCGCCGCCCTCCGTTCGTGGGCGGCTCAGCACGCCCGTTGGGCATCGCCGGGGTATCGGGATGAAGAAGATGGGCAGAGAAACCGACGAAAACTGCGGGCGATTTGACCGGATCGAAATACCCCCAGCCCGGTCCATGGGTTTGTTCAGCACAGATTCCGTGCCGATATACCCTGCCGGGTACTGTGTCTATTGCGGATGGATGGACGGGGTCGCACCGCTTTCTGGCGGCGTGCCGAGCTGTCGGCGTTGTGGACGGCCGTGGGTGGCTTCGGCCAGCCCGAATGATTTGGCGCAACCTGACAAAGCATCATAGGAGGCCGAAATGAAAACGATCATATCCGACGACAGTCAGCTGAGCAGCGGCGACAACGCATGGGTGGACGAGCCCGCCGGCCGCGTGCACAGAAAAATCGTGCAACAGACCTTTTTAATCGAGCCGGGAGGAGGGCTGCTGGTGCCCTGGCTGACACCATCCGCCGGCCCCCTGGTCCGGGCGGTCTGGGAGACGCTTGCCGCGGATGCCTTCCCTGTGTCCAACACGACCGAAAACATTTACTGTGGTTGAGGCCGTCTGCCGCTGTCTTTCATCGTTTTGTCATCTCGGACTTGATCCGGAATCCAGGTGCTTTGCTTTGACAGCCTTCCAACTTAGACAGGCGCTCTAATCGCGGTGATGGGATAAGATTGGTTTTTATTACAGGAGGTGAAAGATGTCCATGACAGTCAAAATTACCTTAGACGGCATGACCAATGCCGACTACCTGCTGGAGGCATTGAGAGATATGGGCGCAGATGTCCCATCCGAGGAGAATATTTGCAAGAGCACATCATCTCTGCTGGTGGCTACGGTGGAGATATACGGTCACCGGGTGCCCATACGGCGTCATGCCGCTGGAAATTTGGTTATGGAGGGGGATAGTGACTGGCGAATCCTGCAATCCGAATCATTCAAACAGAAACTGCAGCAGTTCTACAGTGTGGCTGCGGTCAAGGACAAGGTCGAACAGATGGGCTACCACCTGGGTGAAATTGAAACCCTTGAAAACGGCACGGTCAAGCTTGTGGCCAGGGGCTGGAGGTAGGCATGAAACGACATGAAATTGAGATTACGGTCGATCCCGAGGGCTGCGTTACCGGAACCGTTGTAGGGATTAAAGGCAAATCCTGCCATGCTATCGCAGAATTGTTGGGTGAAATAGGCCGAATCGAATCCGAAATGCCAACCCGGGAATATCACGAGGATCAAAACGTTAGGCAAACCATTACATGCCATCACGGGCGAAGTCCCTATCGGGGTCGATAATAAAAGCATTAGATGCCGTTTATGGATAGGCGCTTGTCAGAAACAGCCAATAGCCAAACACCAGACCTGTCTGCACCATCAGGATGGTGAGCAGTTTTGAAATGAAGGGCACTTTGCAGGTCTTGTGACGAAACAGACGCATGCCCATAAGTGCGCCTACAGTTCCACCTGTGGCACACAATGCCAGGAGCACTTTTTCCGGTATGCGGATGCGCCCTGATCCGGCAATGGCCTTATCGTACCCGAAAATCAACAGGGATACCAGGGTGACCGCGATCAGCCAGGATTGCATCGGGTTGTGGAAGACCCCGTACCACCACACCGCCGCCGTCAGAGCGGACACCGCCCCGAAGGCGATCAGCATATAGCGCTGAATTGGATTGGAAATAAAAGGCCTGTTCTGTCTTCTGGGTTTTATCGCCGCCAATCCGTTCATTCCTGATCCTCCCTTTAATACTGAGGTTGTATTATCGATTCTAACCTTTAGACGAACAAGTTACGATTTTTCTGTAAATCCATTAAATGGCATATCATGTCAAAGTTTCGCGCAAGCCTGTTTCCAATGGGTTTGAGAATACTTTTGGTTTTTTGTTCGTCTTTAAGAGTAATGCAGGAAACTCTGTCAGGTGAATATGGCGACCTGTACACGGGTGATGGATGATGTTTTCGGGTTCATGATGAAATGGTTCATCATCAAAACAAGGTTCGGGAAATGAGCTCAAGAGCAGATTACATATTGCCCGGCACCTTCCGGCGCGGGCCCTTCGGGATGACATTCGCATATATCCCGCCAGGCACTTTTCTGATGGGCAGCCCCCGGCGGGAGGATCGTCGTGTGGGCAATGAACGCCAGATTCTGGTGCGTCTGACGCGAGGCTTCGAGATGCAGACCACCCCGGTCACGCAATCTCAATGGCATGCTGTCATGGGCACCCGGCCGTCCCGGTTCAACCGGGCCGGACGTCGGTGTCCGGTTGAAAGCATTTCTTGGTTCGACGTCGAGTCATTCATCGCTGCCCTCAACCAATTGGAAGGAGAGGGGCGATACCGTCTGCCTTGCGCGGCCGAGTGGGAATACGCCTGCCGTGCCGGCAACAATTTGCGTTTCCACGGCGGCCCTTCGGACGCATCACTGCCCTTTTACGGCTGGTTTGGCGGCAATGCCGGTGGCCGGACTCACCCTGTCGGTCGGAAACCACCCAACCACTGGGGGCTGCATGACATGCACGGCAACGTCTGGGAGTGGTGCCAGGACTGGTTCGGCACTTATCCCTACAGGAGCCAGTTGGTGAATCCCCAGGGGCCGGATATAGGCTTCACACGCGTTGTGCGTGGCGGCAGCATGCGCAGCCCGGCCTGGGCTTGCCGGTCTGCATGCCATCGCGGTGCCCATCCCAAGCTTCGGCAGCCGGATGTCGGCTTCCGTCTGGTGCGTAAGGTTGAACCGACATCATCTAAGGGCTCTCTACTTATTATTGAATGCCCTGGTGGCGACACCTTCAGCGATTGGGTACAAACCGGGGCAGGCGGCAATAGCGAAATCGTCTATCGCTGCTGCCGCAAGGGCTCGCAGTGGTCGTTCCTGCTAAGTGGCGATTACGTCTATAAATGCTGTGAAAAAGTGGCTACATCGGAGCCCGATGTCATCCGGGGTTTGCTGGAAGGTAAATTTCTGCGCATCCCCCGCCGGCATTTCCATCCCGAGATTATCAGCTCCCTACTGAAGCATCTCAACCAGGCCGAAGGCCCTCTAAAAGACGCCCTCTCCTCGCTTGCATTGGCTGTAAGCGCACGCAACAACCCATCTTGAAAAAATTGAAATAAAATCGGCGATTGGATCGTCATTAGATTCAAGAGTGGCCGGATAAAAGACGGTATCGCTAATCGGAACATATCGATTTGTTAGATTGCGCCCGGGTTTCCATGGCAACGACACCGCGTTATGTGTGTGGAGGCAACAGAAACATTAAAAGCAAAAGGAGAAAGTGACGTGATGCAGACAATTAAACATTTAATCAGCGTACTGACAGTTTCAATGGTGTTCATTTTGATGTCTTTGAGTCCGGCCTGTGCATCTACAGATGGGGCCGCGATCATGGATCTGGATGGCAGATTCGCAGTGGCGAAGGCTTCGCTGGAAAAGGATCCTGACAACAGGCGTGCTGCCAAAAAGGCCTTGATGGTGGCCTGGGGTCGAAAGCAGAAAAAATCCTATAATGACAAAATTAATGACGGCTACAAGGCCCGCAAAAGATATGAAAAGATCAAGGACAAGGCCCGTGATAAATATGGCAAGGCAAAAAGATGGGCCGGCGATAAAAAGAAGGATTTCAAGACCTGGAAACGAGGTTGGGACATGGGCAAGAGGCGCCGTTGAGAACTATCGACGTATGCGGTGCTGTTGGCTGAACTGGCGGATCTGCCGAGACACTGTTTTGCTTGGCAGATTCCGCCAATCAAGTTTCACCCCCATGTATTGCTTGATTGGAAGGGGGAGTTGGTGTTCTTTAACCTCGGCACGATTGCTGAAGCCCTTGTTTTCGAAAAGCGTTGAACTCAAGGGAGAAAGTACAGGATCTTTTGAAAGTTGCCATGGATAAAGGTCCACGAATGAATAAGCACCCTACTGGATCCATCTTTCATCTAAGCGAATCTGACGACGAAGGGTTTTTATTGTAGTATATAATTTCATCACCGAAAAGGTGCACGGGTTTTAGGCCTAACCATTTACAATACTTGACATTACTTGCTGTTTGTGATCATTTGTTCATTACCTGTCTTTTGCTTGGCGGCAACTCGGCACTGACTTATTCAAGAAATGAATAAACGATGATGGCACGCCGTCTCTACCTATCTGATCGAAATGTGTTTGCCCCCGTGTCTCGTTGTTTTTATTTCCAAATTTGCACAGAATATAGCCTGCCCCCGCAACCGCCACTGCCAATTGTGTATCCATGTGGCTTCTCCGAATTGAATAGAGTTGAATCCCATGAAAAATTGGTACCAAAAACTAATTTGCCCTTTTCCTTAGCATGGGAAGACACCCATGCCAGAGGCGTATTGTTCTGGACTGAGACTGGAATGATAACGACTGTGTTCGATGAGATGCGACTGAACTAATGAAGATTTGCCCTGGATGTAGCGGTCAGATTCAGGATGATGCCACTACTTGCCTGAGCTGCGGGTATGCAGCCTCGGATACGCCAGCCACCGACCGGACACGGTTGTATGCCGATTCCTCTGATGAGGTAGCCATTGATGCCCCCATAGCCGATCGCTACCAAGTCGTGCGCGAGCTGGGCCGCGGGGGCATGGGCATGGTCTACCTGGTGGAAGACCTGCGCCTGGGCCGCCAGTCGGCCCTCAAGATCATCCAGCCAACCCTGGTGGCCAACCCCGAGGCCCGGGAACGGTTTACGCAGGAAGTCAACCTCTGCTTGGATCTCATCCACAAGTCCATTGTGCGGGTCTATGATCTCCGCGAGTGGCAGGGGCGGCAGTTTTTCACCATGGAGTACATCAACGGCCGCAACCTGCGCGACGAGCTCGATGCCCGCAACGGCCAGATCCCGCCCTTCAGCCTGGAAGAAGCCTTCCGGGTGAAGGGAACTAATAGGGGCATGTCTTAAATATTAAGTTATATCGGTTGCCTGCCTCTAATTATATCCAGATAAGGAGATGCGATTGATGAATCGGGAATTGCCCAAGAGAAAATGCCCCAGCTGTGGTCAATTGATGGGTTGGCGCATGACGTGGATGAAGCCAGATGAGAAGCTTTTTCATGGAAAAGTGCATAGCCACTACAGGGCTGTTTGCCCAAAATGCGAAAAGATCGAGTGCTTCGTGGAGGGGTGCGACCAAAAGGCTTCTCTATTTATTGAACACAATGTCTATATCAAGCATACGGCTGGCGCCAAGGGGACACTATTTCGGAATGATAGTTTCGTTTGCAGCAAACATTATCGACTGATTGCGGCTTATCAAAAAATAATGACCGCTGGGATGGTTGGCATTACTCTTACAGGCATCGTTACAATTATTGCGTCCCTTGCAGGTAAAGGTCCATTGGTTTTTGTGGCGATAGCCATGGGAATTCTCACGAGCTTGGTGTATCTGGCGGCGTTTTTGTACAGGCGCTCTAAAAGAGTTGTTAAGAAGAAAAAATTTGCGGTTGCTGAGGTCGGGCATTTTCAAACATTACCAGATTTGGGTTTCGACTAGATAGTATTATAAGGGCAATAAATCGGATCGGATATAGCGGGGAATTGCAAAATGGATTACAGAGACGGGAAATGGGATTCAAAAACTCATTTCGCAGCCGGTTTCATTCCGCCTCGCGGGGTATGGCCATGATGGAGGGAGGGCCTGGCTCGTTCATTGCCTATGCCACGTCGCCAGGATTTGTATCGGCAGAAGGCACAGTCCGTAACGGGGTGTTCACTGCACACCTGCTGAAAAACATCGAAACACCTGGCCTACCAATCGAGGAGGTGTTCAAGCGCACCTGGGTCGGAGTCGTACAAACCATCAAGACGTTGCAAACACCCTGGCAGGCATCATCCCTACTGGGGAAATTTTATTTTGCCGAACTATCACCGATGTCATTTCAAAACAAAGCGGCATCGGCATTCCAGTCAAAGACAATAAAAAACTTACCCAATGAAACTCAGCAACAAAAAATGATCAACGTCGCCATGGGGAAAAGCCTGATGTCTGAAATGATTTCAGGTCGTCGTGCCACAACATTCATCGATGGCCCGCTTCATGGGATGAAGTTCACCTGGATTAGTCCCGGGGACGTTCATGATGGACTGTCCTGCCAACTAAAAAGGGAGGGGCATTGATGAAAGGCGGCACAAAGTCGGGCCACGTGTACCACGTGGCAGCTGGAGCCTCAATTATGGTCGCAGTCGTCTGCCCGTCGTCTCAGCGCAATTTTTCCGGGTTACCGCAGCGCCAGCATCGGTTTTCGCCTTGCCTGGGAATCGTGAAATAGTTTTTGATTTGTGTTGGGTATAAACGTATTTACTACACATATGTGTTGTTAAGTGAAATTGATGGGAACCAGTACGTCGGGCATACACAATTTATACTAACATATTGGGATCCATACGAGGAGAGAGATTGGGATGAAAAGATTTGGCCTTATCTGGTTTTTTTTTATTCTTCTTGGATGTCAGAATATCCTTAATCTATTGCCGGTAACCCCCGAAGCTGAATTCGATAAATCTGCAATCAATAAAAAGCTGCCATTGAACACAGTTGTTGTATTTGATGACTATATGTTGAAAAACCTGAAAGGTGCATGTTGCACATATGATTTTAAAGGCACCAAGAAGCTGAGTTCCTATTCAGTATGGGTCAATAGCTCGGAAACTTCGGTTGATTTATTTAAAAAAGCCTTCTCACTGCTTTTCGAGAGGGTAGAATATGTTGACCAGCAATCAAAAATTGATGAAAACCAATATGACCTGATAATTTATCCAAAGGTTCGATGTAATTTATCGTTTGAAAGGACAGAACGAAGTTATCGTAAACATATCCAGAGAGCAAAATATAAAATCGATAGCACTGTTTTCTATACAGTAAAATTCCTATCAAAAGAATATAATGAACTATTCACAGCAAATGGTGGAAATGTTGAAAATGTCGAAGTCCATGAATCCATCTCAGGGGGCAGGATTATTGCTGACCTTATTAGTCTTGATTGTAAGGATAATGTTAAGGTTTCAATCCAAAAGGCCTTTAATACTCTCATCAGAGACATAACTGAGTCTGAGCAACTCGAGTCATATGCATTAAATAAAAGGTACCAGAAAACCCAGCCTGCAAACCTGATCGCTAAAGTAAAGTATTTCGATAGTGATTCGATTATCCCCAACAATTCAATTGATGCAGGGGAAAGTTCTCAAATCATCGTATTAGTTTCCAACTCTGGAAATGGTACGGCTTTTGATGTTAAGCTCAGTGCAACTGTCAATAATGAAAATATAGAGATTCCAAAATTTTCCAATATCGGCGATATCTTACCAGGTGAGACAAGAGAGCTGAAGATCCCTTTAGTAGCAACATTAAATCTACAAGCGAGCTCTGCAGAGTGTGTAATTCAAGCGGAGGAAAGGCGCGGTTACCATTCAAAACAGTACCGTTTAAAGGTGCCGGCTAAGGAATCGTCAAGACCGGGTTTAGCAATCGTCGATTATAAGTTAAATGACAGCAACACAGGAATGGCCTCAGGCAATGGAAATGGTATTCCTGAAAACGGCGAAACAATTGAGATTTTATCGTTTATTAAGAATCAAGGGAAAGGAGATGCCGTCAAGGTATCACTTCAACTTAAAGACATAGCCCCTGGGATCGAAATCGTTAAAGGGGCTACAGATATCGATAAAATATCCGTAGGTCAAACCGCCAGTGAGACCCTGGCTTATCGAATCCCAGCAACTTTTAATGCATCCCAAACAGCATTTAAGATTATTGCCAGCGATGTGCGCGGCATCGACACAGCAGAAAAGCTGTTCACCTTGAAAACCGAAAGTCGAAGTCCGCTTATAGCCTATGAATACAGAATCATCGATCAAAACGGAAACGGGAAACTTGAGAACGGCGAAGAAGCCGAGTTGGAACTGTCCGTTAAGAACAAGGGGCAACTGGAAGCCCGCAACATTCAGATCGAGGTCAGTTCACCTGATATCCAATTCAAACAGTCAGACACGAGAATATCAAGGATAGCGCCTGTTTCAACCTATGTCCCCCAGCGTTTTCCCTTTTCTGTCCCTCGAACCATTGCAGTAGATAAAATTACGATTTCGATCGATATCCGACAGAGTGATTTTCCAGGTGTTGCGTCCACGATAACAAAGGACCTCAATATTTCCCGTCCTGACTTTTTGATTTCCCACCAGATTCTCGACCAGGGCAATCACAATGGGAAGCTTGAAGAGGGCGAAGCTGCCGATATTGCTGTACGGGTCCAGAACAGCGGTAATATTGCCGCCCGGGATGTAAAACTGACTCTTAAGACAGACGGCGGTGGCTTTATCCAAGAAGGGGTGCGGCTGGTGAGCAAGGATAGTTATCTTTTGGGGCGTATCGCACCAGGCGATCAGTGTCCACCGCAAAACTTTTCCGTTTTCGCCCAGCGTTCAGGGATGGGAGGTTTACGGGATTTAAAACTTCTATTCCAGGTTGAGCAAAAGGACTTCAAGAATGTCCCCTTGGCGCTGGATCTTAAAATATACCCGGAAAAGGAAGAGATCATTACCGTAGCAGATCAACGCCAAACAGCACCTGGAATGCAGCCTGTTTCGACGAGCGCCAATGCCGCCCCTCTGACAGCCATCGGCTGGCCCCAGAACGGCCAGCGCGTAACAACCAGCCTGCAAAAAGTGGCCGGAATGGTGAGTGATGACAAGGGCGTTGCCAGTATCGAAATTTTGGTGAACGGCCGAAAGATCAATGCAGGCCGGGGCATTCCTTCAAGCACCAGTAGCGGCAGTGATAACCGCCAGAAACCTTTCAGCTTTGATGTGCCGCTGCAGATCGGAAAGAACATCATCACCGTGCGTGCCTACGATTTTGAGAACCTGTCTAACGTAAGCACGATCGAAGTATATCGCGAATCTGAAAAAGGAAACATCTATGCCGCCGTCGTTGGGATCGACCGTTACCAGAACGTGCCGCAACTTCGCTATGCCTGCAAGGACGCCCGATCCTTTGCCCAGTATCTGCGCAGCAATATGGGGCTATCGGATGATCGCCTGTTTGAGCTCTATAATGAAGATGCCACAGTGGCCAGGATGAGAACTGTTTTGGGGCGTGATCTACGGCAACTTGCAAGCCGTCCCGAAGACACAGTTATTATTTTCTTTGCTGGTCATGGCGCCCCCGAGTCTGATGCCCAGAGCACAGACAGCGACGGTATTACCAAGTATTTGCTGCCCTGCAGCGCCGATCCTGAAAATCTTTATGCCACTGCAATTCCCATGTACGAGGTGGCCCGCCTATTTAATCGGATAAGAGCCGAGCGGCTTGTTTTCATCTCGGATGCCTGTTTCAGCGGGGCATCCGGAGGACGGACCATCCTGTCTGCCGGCATGCGGGCGGGGAATCTGTCCGACGGTTTTCTCGAGCGATTGGCCAGAGGAAAAGGGCGGATCATTCTGACCTCCAGCTCGGCCAACGAGGTGAGCCAGGAATCCGACGAACTGGGCCACGGGGTCTTCACCTATTATTTGTTGAGGGGGCTAAATGGAGCGGCGGACGTGGACAATGATAATATGATCAGCACGGACGAGATCAGCTTTTATCTCAACAAGCATGTACGCGAGGCAACTAAGGGTGCCCAGACGCCTGTCAAGAAGGGTGACAGTGAGGGGGCAGTGATTATCGGTCGTTCTCTTAACTGAATCAACCTTAACGTTGAGCGGTAGACGCCAGAGAGTAGGTTGGAACCAAGCCTCAATATGTGAATGATAACATATCCTGCATCCCTAAACGGAGGAGGATACATTATTGCCAGGTGATCAAGTGTGCAAACAAATGGTGTTTCAAGTATTTAATTCGCTTCTGTTTGCTCTGCTCATGATGTTTTCGACGTCCTTGCAGGCAAGTGAACGCATAGCCCTGGTAATCGGCAACGGCGCATACGATTTCGGAACGCTCACCAACCCGGCAAACGATGCCAGGGATGTTGCAAAGGTATTAGAAAAGCTCGGATTTAAAATCCTCTTGAGTATTGATGCCACCAAGGGGGGGATGCTGGATGCCCTGGACAGCTTCGCGGGGCAGTTGCACAAAGCAGACGCCGGGGTGTTTTATTTTGCCGGCCATGGCATGCAGATCAATGGACGCAACTATCTTCTGCCGGTGATGGCCCGTTTGAAGCGATCCATCGACGTGGAATACGAAGCCTTGAGCGCCGACCGGGTGCTGGCCACCATGCAGGATAGCGGCAGCCGGATAAATATCCTTATCCTGGATGCCTGCCGGGACAACCCGTTTCGCAGCCGGTTTCGGTCGGCCTCCCGGGGTCTGGCCATGATGCAAGGCGGGCATGGCTCGTTCATCGCCTATGCCACCTCGCCAGGCTCGGTGGCAGCTGATGGCAGAGGTCGCAATGGGGTCTTCACGGCCCATTTGCTAAAAAATATCGAAACGCCAGGCCTTCCCATTGAGGAGGTGTTCAAGCGTACCCGGTTCGGAGTCGTACAAGCCACCAAGACGTTGCAAATTCCCTGGCAGACCTCCTCCCTGATGGGAAATTTCTATTTTGCCGCACCACTGCCGGCGCCTTCTCAAACCCAGGCGGCATCAACACTCCAGTCAACGCAAAAAAATACCTTGCCAGAAGAAACCCTGAAACAAAAAGGCATCATGGTAGGCATGGGATCTCGCCCAATAAAGGAACCTGCGGAAACGCGTATTGCAGGAGAACGGATCGACGGCCCCCTCCCAGGGATGAAATTCGCCTGGATACCGCCCGGGACGTTCATGATGGGCAGCCCAGCCAGCGAGAAGGGACGGCAGGATGATGAAAAACAGCACAAGGTCACCCTGACCAAGGGGGGCTGGCTGATGACGACCGAGATAACAGTCGGTCAGTGGCGTGCTTTTGCTCAAGCCACGGGGTATAAGAGCGAGGCGGAAACAGGTGGCGGCTCCTATATTTGGGATGGGAAAAAATGGGAAAAAAAGGCTGGTGTTTTCTGGGATAAACCAGGGTTTGAGCAGATGGAGAGGCATCCGGTCACCTGTGTGTCGTGGCACGATGCCCAGGCATTCATTCGGTGGCTGAACCGCAAAGGTGGTGGGCATTATGACCTGCCCACCGAGGCCCAGTGGGAGTATGCGGCCCGAGCCGGAAGCCCCAACGCTCGTTTTTGGGGCGATGATTCCGACCGGGCATGTGAATTTGCCAATGTCGCCGGTAAAGAGGCTAAAAAACGTTTCAGCGGGGGGAAGTTTCACGAATGCACTGATGGCTGGGTGTATACCTCACCGGTATCGAGCTTTAAGGCAAATTCTTATGGGCTTTACGACATGATAGGCAATGTGTGGGAGTGGTGTGCGGACTGGTACGGCAAGTATCCTGACAGTGCAGTGACCGACCCCACGGGTCCTACGTCCGGGGCGCGCCGGGTGCTCCGAGGCGGCAGCTGGAACTACCGTCTCAGGCTCTGCCGCTCAGCCGATCGCTACGGCACCCACCCGGGAAACCGCGGCAGCAGCTTCGGCTTTCGCCTCGCCAGGATCCCAGAGTAACCTTTTACTTTTTTACCTTTTGGAGAAGAGCGCTCGCGGAGGGGCCTTTGGCGGCGAGGCGCCAGCCGCCGCCCTGACGGCACCGCGGCGAGCGCGGGTGAGGAACTGCAAAACCAGGGCTGAAACCCGCAAAAGATGAATCCAGCTCGAAATGAAGGTGCTGCCTATGGCAAGCATTCAAACCCCGAACAGAAAAATTGAATGAAAAGCAATAAAACATGGGCGGCAATCGTCTACCGGTTAAGCAGGGCAACTCAACCATCACCGGAGGAACCATGGCATTAATGACGCGAATCGAGGAAATCATCAATATTCCGATGGAATACATCTTTCACCGCCGGGCCGGGTTCCAGCCCGTGGACCTGGTGCGGCTGGCCATGCGCTGCATGGAGCAACGCACGCGCAAAGGTATTCGCCAGACTTACGCGCCCAATCGCTTCAGCGTGCTGTTGCACCCTTCGGACTATCGTGAGCTTTTCGGATTCCTCGGCATTTTGCAGTCGGAGATCAAGGGCGAACTCCGTCGGGTGGTGGAGGAGCGCAACTACCTGCTGGCCGGCGAGCTGGAGGTGGAGATCCTGGAAGAGGGCCGGATCAAAAAGGGGCTGCCTGAGGTCCAGGCCTTTATGCTGGGTGAGGCGCAGCCGGATGCCTCCATGGTGATGGACGAAGCAGACCGATCGCTCACCGGCGACAATGCGAATGTTGACGATCACACCTTGATTATCGAACCGTCTGTTGCGCAGGAGCCTCAGCCAGAGGATTTCGACAGGGGACTGGCCCTGCTTCGTGAAGGACGGGCGGCCGAGGCGGCTGACACCATCACCCTGATCGACGAATCCGAGGTGGGCGGGGCTGAGTACCACGCTGCCCTGGGGGCCGCCATGGAGATGATGGGCAAGAGGGCTGAGGCTGTAGCCCATTACCACAGCGCTATCCAACTGGGCGGGCCCCAGCCCTTGGTCCAGAAGCGGATAGAGTGGCTGGGCCGCAGCAGCGAAATTGGGGCCGAAGCGGAAAAGCCGCTCGAAATCCTGGGCCGCCTTTCTATCCCGACACTTGGGGTTGTTCTCCAACTGCGGACCGATGGGGTCTACGTGGAAAATCCGAATGGCAGTGCTGCGGTTGAAGTCAATGCCGAACCTACCCAGGGCGTGTTGCTGAAGGATGGGGCCGAGGTTTCGCTGGATGGTCTGAAAATGGTTTTTCACCGCGGTCCAGAAACTGTCTGAAGGAAAAAGCGTTTGTTTACGGCCGGATAGACCTTTAAGTGCTTTTCCTCCGGCTGCCGTAAGGGGAAATGAACCGTAAAAAAATTCGCAATGCATTGATTTTATAAGGATTTTATGCTAATGCCGCATCTGGAAAGGACCTATCCCATGAAAAAATTCCTGCTACTTATCGTTGCCCTCGTGATTGGCCTGGTGTCAGGCGGGTTGCTCCCCTGCGCTGCCCAGGCGGAAAACTGGTGGGAGTCCAAGCAGGCCGGCTCCACCACCGACCAGATCGCTGTCAACGATGGTGGTCAGAATGACGTGGTGGCATCCGCCAGCCGGACGAACTGGGAAGACGGCTACGTGGAGGTCATGGCCGGTGCCACGGCCGACACAGCCGAAACCGTCAACATGGCGCACGCCTTTTCGGTGGCTTCCAAGACCGCCCGGCACCTGGCCTACGAAAAGCTCGCGGAGACCGTCAACGGGTTGAATCTCTACAGCGATGCCACCTACGACCGGGAGCTGATGGTGGACGCCAACCTGCGCACGGTCATGCGGGCCATGATCCGCAACGCCCGGGTGGTGGACGAAAAGCAGAGCCAGTTTGCAGACGGGTCCATCTGGGTCGAGGTGACCCTGGGCATGAAGATGTTCGGCGAAGACGGCCTGATCCAGCCCTCCATCGACTGGCAGCAGCGACAGCCGGTCAGCACCCAACCAGCGCCCGCGCCTGTCCCGGTCAAGCCCGCCCCTGCCGGCGATGTGACCTACACCGGGCTGATCATCGATGCCGGCGGTCTCGGCGCCAGCCCGGCCATGTTGCCCAAACTCAAGACCGAAGGCGGCAAAGTGATTTACGGCACCGGCGAGATCGACAAAGATTATGTAATGCGCTTCGGTATCATGGGCTACCAGAACGATCTGGAGGCGGCCCGCAAAATCGACCGGGTGGGCGGCAATCCCCTGGTGGTCAAAGCTGCGGGAGTGAGCGGAAAGAACCGCACGGATTTCGTGCTGTCTATCGCAGATGCCGAACGTGTGCTGAAGGCCTCAGCGGCCACAAACTTTCTAAAGGAGTGCCGGGTCGTCGCTGTACTGAACTGAACGCGGGTATCATACCGGTTCTCAGCAGTACGTCCTATAACCAAATGCCCCGCCCTGAAGGTTTGATCGAGGGGTGGTGAAGATAGGGAGGCTTAATTGTGAAGCCACGACATGTTGCATCTATTGCCTGTATACTGCTGGTCATGACCATTTTTGCCGGCTGCGCCAGTCAGGGCGGCCCGGCAGCCATGGACCCCGGCGCCTACGACAGCGCCGGCTACCTGGTGCCCAACGGTATGAAAAAACTCGAAGCCGGCGATCCGGCCGGTGCGGCTTTGCTGTTCGAGCAAGCCCTGCAAGCCGATCCGAAGAATGTGCCGGCCATGATGGGCATGAACCGAGTGGCGCAAGTCCAGGGCGATTACGACGAGGCGGCCCGATGGGCGGACAAGGCCGTGGATAACGCCGCCGGCCCTACCGAGCGCCTGGAAGCCCAGACTTTGCTGATGGAGACATACTATGCTTCCAAACAAGAGGGCTGGTTCGAATCCATGGCGGCGGTCTGGGAAACCGTGCGCAAGGAGAATGAGCGTCCCGAAGCCGCTGCTTTGCTGATGGCCCGGGCCAGCCGCGACAACGACGACGCCCTCCAGGCCACGGTATACTACCGCCAGGTGATCGACTGGAACGGCCGTGTGGCCGGGGAGGCCGACACCGAGTTGGAAGACCTCTACCGCCGGCTACGGTCCGAGCCCGGCACGGCCATTGGGCGCGACGTCTCCAGACAGGCCAAAGTTTCCCGCGCGGATCTGTCGGCCCTGATCGTCGAAGAACTCAAGCTGGGCCAGTACGTGAAGGCCAACACGCCGGTCAAATACAATGCCGGGTTCAAGACGCCCCAGGAATTCGGAAAGAAGGGCGAAGACACCCCCCTGCCGCAGGATGTGTCCGGCCATCCCTACGAGATGGACATCCGGGAAGTGATTCACTACGGCATCCGGGGCTTGGAGCCCCTGCCGGACGGCAAGTTCGCCCCCCGGGATGCGGTCAATCGGGCCAGCTTCGCCCTGGTGATCGAAGACATCCTGATCCGGGTCAAGGACGAACCGCTGCTGAAAACGGCTTTCATCGGCAGCTCTTCACCTTTCCCGGACGTGGCGCCCCAGCACTACGCCTTCAACGCCATGGTGGTGTCCACCACCCGGCAGTTTCTGGCCACGGATCTGGACGGTGCTTTCCGGCCCGAGGATCCGGCCACCGGGGCCGAAGCCCTGCTGGCCATCCGGCGACTCAAGGAGGAAATTAAGGCTCACCAGGTCAATTACTGATAGCGAGGCGCTGATCATGCAATGCCCGAAATGCGGTCACCCGGCTAAAGCGGAAACAGACCAGAGGTGTCGCCAGTGCGGGGCGGAGTTGGCGGCTGTAGATCCATCGGACACGCGGCTTAACGAGGCACAACCGACCAATACAGCGGGTCCATCCATAGCTTCGCCTCCGGAAATGCCACCCATACGTCTTGAATACCAGCACCTCTACCTTTATGAAGGGCAGCACGGTATGCTGCCCATCCGCTTGACCAACATGGGGACGCATGCCATTCAAGAAGTGGATTTTTCTATCGATTGCATGGCGTTTTGTGACAGCTGTGAATTTCGCCCTTTCAAAACAATATTACGGAAGGATGATCATTCCAATCATCTGAGCTGTGACTTCGATATCCGGGAAAAACCTGGGCCTTACATGGTACGTGTGAAAGGCTACTGCCTGGACGAAGAGGGAACACCGTATGCTTACCATGGGAATTTCAAGCTGATTATTCGCCCCCGGGAGACCAAGGACCATTTAGAGAAGCCCGACATCATCGTCAAAGACAGTTACGGAATGATGATCGACGCCGATGCCGCTCGTCAGGTTGTAATTGAAGGGGTTTACGGCGGAGATATCAAAATCGGTGATACCTCTTCAGCAACAGATAACAATAACGACGCTATCGATCGGAATCTCCAGGACCAGGATTGGTGGATCGAGATTCGTCTTGAAAAAGATATTGACCGGACCATGCTCTTGAGGATCTGGTTCGAACAGCAGAAAAATGGTGCTCCTAAAGGTACGCCACCCGATGACAAAGATCCCGTGGTTGCACCAGAGCCGAACGATGAAGAAATTATACCGGAGCCAAACCCCTCTCCCGACGACAATGCACGGTCCGAATGTGTCGTGGCCAACCGATGGGTGATGCAGACCAGCACCAACGGCAAGCCCTTCACCACCGTTATCTGGACCCGCTCCACCTGTCACATCGGCCGCGAGGAGCCGCCCAGCGACATTGCCTGTTGCCTGCTGCCCTGTCAGGACGATTCCAACCATACCCAAAATAAATTTATCAGCAAACAGCACCTGTGCCTTCACATCGACCGAACTGGAGTCGACCTGGAAGATCTCAACAGCTTGAACGGAACGACCGTGGATGGACGAAAGATCGCCCAACGGACGCCACTGTACAACCGGCAGGTAATAGGCATGGCCCATGTACTGCGTCTTCGCTACCAAGATTTCCGCCGGCTGCGAGATACACGCGACGTTCGCCAGTCGTTACACCAATCCACCACCGCTCAAGAATTCAGCACCCGTCTTTTCAACATGGACATCGGTGCCCTGCGGAACCAGACGCCCATCGATGCGTTTGTGCTGCGGCGGGAGCAGAACTGGAACTGGTTGCAATATCTGTTCATTCTGGACAAAGCCGTCGTCGGCACGTCATCGGATGCGGCTATCCGGCTTTCAGACGATTCCGTGGACGCCCAGCACGCCCGTCTGCTATTGCGGAATGGTGCATTATATATCGAAGATCTTGATTCGCGCTTAGGCACTTTCGTGGGCGGTAAAAGGTTGCCGCCCGGTATGCAGGCCCCGGTCGGGGCTGAAACGCGGCTGAGATTTGGCGAGGTGGAGGGGAGCTTGCGAATATATTCTTAGCCCTGGTCAGGACCAATGGGTCGCAGTCATTTAGACTTTATCCGATACGATTAAGGGGACTCATGAAAACTATAGTCTCAAGCGAAATGGCATCGATTAACAACCTCCCCAATGTGGACCTTTATGAAATGTGCCGGCGGGGGGATGAGGGCGCTTGGCATTACGTCTATACCCTGGTGCTGCGGTTTGCCTGCGGGTATGCCCGCTCCCTCTGGGAAAAGCCCGAAGACTTGGCACAGATAGTGGTCTGCAAGCTGCTTGAAGATGCACTGGATAAAGTGAAGAAACCGGAATCCTTCCGCTCCTACATTTTTACCATCGCCAAACGCAAAATCCAGGACAGCTTCAAGAAGCACCGGGAAAGCCTTCCCGGCGACGATATGCCTCCGGCCCGCGACACCGTAGGCGAGGAGGCCGGCATCATGTGGTGGGACCTCTGTCAGTTGCTGAACAAGGCGGTCCAAAGCCTTGGCGGCAACTGCCCGGAAATTATCGATCATTACATCCATTTCAAGCTTGGGTTGTTCGCCAGCTACAAGGAACTGGCCAAGTCTTTCGGTGTCAGTGTGGGGGCCATGTCTTCACGGGTCAATAAGTGTTTGGACGAGCTGGCCCGGCACGAGGAGGTGGGTCTGCGTCTGAAAGCGTATGGCCTCAAACGGGCCGAACTGACCCCATAATGGAGGGGGCAATTTCAAATTCCCCCGGTAACACCCATAGGTGATGAATAGAATGATACCATGTGACGATATCGATCTGGTGGGATATATCGAAGGGCAGGCATCCGAGGAAGTCCGTTGCCATCTTGAAACCTGTGCGGCATGCCGCAAAAAGCTCGCGCAGGTACGGACCATTATCGGCGCCTTGGTCGACGCTGCCTGGGAAGACGACGCCTGCACCTCATTCCGAGAGCGGGCGCTGGACCGCGTGATCGACGGAGAAACCCCAGACCAGGAACACCTGGATGCCTGCCCGGCCTGCCGCGAGTTTTACCAGGCCGCTGTGGATGCCCTGGGGTGGACGGAAAAAAAAAGTCCCCTGGAGTGGGCGCCCTTGCCGGACAAGGTGCGCCAGATGGCGGCCGAACGCCACCGGCAGTGGATGAAGAGCCGGCTGGAAAAAGTCATTTCCCTGCAGGGGGTCAAGGACGACCGTACAAAGAAAGACCAGTTGGACCAAATGCTGGATGACAGCGCTGAGGATCTTCCTAGGGCGGCCTTCCCCGATGACCTGGCCGACACGGAGGACAAGGAAGACGATTAACCCGAATATTTCATGAAATATTCGGGTTTAAAAACGGTGCGTATCGGTTGGGGGCTGTTTACTAAACCGTATTGTTTTGGGATGGGGAGACCGCAATGGGAATCAACGACCGCATCAAAGATCTGTGGTATCGCCTGAAGCCGGATCCGGCCGATGGAAACCCGGTCCAGGGGGCGGACGTCCTTGCGGCGCTCAAAAACGCGGTTCACGACGGCCGCAAAATTTTCAAGGGCGGCACCTTCGTGACCGATCACTATGAAGTTCACTTGGCGGATGCAGATCATCGCTTCCTACAGCCGATCTTGGAGCCTCTCAAGAAAGAGCTGCTGGAGGAACTCAGCCGCTACATTCTAAAAAAAGGCTACCAAACCCCTTCCGGCGAGGTGACCCTACAGATCCGATCGGTTCGGACACTGGAAGCCGGAACGGTAAAAGTGGTGGGCAGTTTTCGGGGGAGGGCATCACTTGATGGCGGACCTTGCTTCATGCTGGTGATCCACAGCGACAAGGGGCGGGAAATGCGGTTTGAACTGTGCGCCGGGGCCCACATCTTAGGTCGGGGCCAGAATGCGGATCTTCGCGTGGCAGGCGACCCCACGGTCTCCTCCCAGCACTGCGAGTTCCTTTTAGAAGGCGATCGACTGCGGGTAAAGGACCTTGGCAGTGCCAACGGGACCATGGTCAACGGAAGAAGAATCGAATCGGAATGCGAATTAGAGGCGGGCGACCGCCTGTTGACGGGACACACGGAAATCGAGGTCGTTGGTTGAAACGGATTGGTACGATTCTACTCAAACTGCTTCTGGTCGTCTTTTTTCTGCTCGTTGGTCTGCTGCTCTACCGTTTGGGGCAGAAAGCCCTTGAAGCGCAAGTCCTTTTCCACACCGCCTGTCTTTTATGGCTGGTACTCAACCTGGTCTTTCTATCCGGCCTGTTCGCAGGCCCAATCTCCAGGGTGGGCTTGCGCCCTGCAACACGGGAAGCCCGGCTGCTGCTGGGAGCGGGCGTCCTGACCTTGCTTGCTTTTCTTTTGACCGCCCACGCCTGGGTTCTTAAGGGTGTTGCCCCACCGGCGTTGTTCCTCCTGTTGCCCGCTGCGGGCGCCTACACCCAGGCTGCAGCGGGTGCTTGTGTTTACATCCTTCTTGTCTGGCTCAGTCACGCCTACCTGAACCAGCGCTGCCCTGCGCGGGACCCGCGCCTGTTTCCTACGGCGGTGTTGCTGTGCGGTTTCGGTCTGGTGCTGATCTTTCGCCTGGCGCCCGATGTGGCCCAAGTGCTGGGCAAGCCGGGCATCGAGAGCTGGTTCTGGCTGCAGCTTCGTTCGGTAACGGTGGGGATTTTCGTTTTTGTTGCTTCCCTGTGGTTTTTCTCGCCGGAACGCATCGAATCGCTGGCCCGCAAACGCTATATCTCTGTTCTGGCCTCGGTCATTCTGATTAGCGTCACCGCCCTCATCGGCGTGGAGGTCCACGGCCGCAAACTGGCCGTCAACCTCGGACTGATGCAGTTCCAGACGGTCGAGCTGGTCAAGGTTCTGGCCCTCATGTTCATGGTGGGCTACCTCAAGGCCGAGGGGGGCTTTCTGGAAGCCGGAATGGGGCGCTTCGGCCTGCCCCGGCCACGCTACCTGATTCCTTACCTCACCATGTGGGGCCTCACCCTGCTGCCGATTTTCCTGCAAAAGGACCTTGGTCCCACCGCCCTGATCTTCGCTCTGTTCCTAACCATGTTTTACCTGGGTACCGGCAGTGGCGTCTCGGTTTTGAGCGGCCTTGCGCTGATGACGCTGGCGGGTGTGATGGCCTACCAGGCCGGTATTCCCTCCATGGTGAAAACCCGTGTGGACATGTGGCTGGACCCTTTTCGGTATTCCCAGAACCTGGCCGAGGCCAGTTGGGCGCTTGCAGCCGGCGGATGGATTGGCCAAGGGCCGGCCATGGGGTTCAGCCAGTACATACCGGTGGTGCAGTCGGATTTCAACTTCGCCGCCTTGGCCGAAGACTGGGGACTTATGGGCGTGGTGGTGATCTTGGGAGCTTTTGCGGCACTGGTCGGGCGCACCCTCGTGCTGGCACGCAGAATGCCGCACCCCTATCAGCAAATGCTGATGACCGGCATTGGGGCCCTCTGGGCCATCCAGACCTTCATCATTGTTGGCGGTAACCTGGGTTTGCTCCCCCTGACCGGCATCACCCTACCCTTCATTAGCTTTGGTGGCAGTTCACTGGTGGTCAATTTCATGATGCTGGCTGTTGTGGTACGGTTGTCCGGACTGAGCCCGGCAATAGTGAAGAAATAAGCGCGTGGTCGGCTACCATGGAGATCCGGCCATTATCAATAAGGCAGGATAGGCAGGGAAACGGACAAAGCGACCTGGTTTGAAAGCGGCCACTGATTTTGGGCATAATCAGCTGATGGGTCATTTTGATTGGTATTGGAGGGAGGAGGCGTAAATCCATGCAGGAATGCCAGTTTTGCTTCATGGGAAGGGTCGACGCTAACGGGCGCTGCACCGTGTGTGGTGCCGATAACAATCCGCCCAAGGGAAAACCTACTGGTGAGTTTGACCCTGAAAACTTGTGGGAAATTCCCGTGGGCACGATGATCGACGGCCGTTACGAAGTGATTCGTGAATTGGGCCGCGGTGGCATGGGGGTCGTCTATCACGTTGTCGATAACCGTAAGAAAAAGAACGAGGCCGAGGACCTGGCCCTTAAAATTATCAACCCTGCCCTGATTGAAAGCATGGAGGCAAGAAGGCTTTTCGAGGAAGAGATCGACGCCAGCAAGAAAATGCGGGACGACAACATCGTGACGGTTTATTGGTGGGGCGTGTGGCAGGATACAATCTATTACATCATGGAATATCTCAAAGGTGTGACCCTGCGCAGTTTGATCGATGCCCGCCGAATGGAGCGTCCCAAAGAAGCCAAAGAAGACACCCTTTTCAGTCTGGAAGAGATGCAAGCCATTGTCCAGCCGGTTCTCAAAGCATTGTCTTATGCGCATCAAAAAACCATCCATCGGGACATTAAACCCGAAAATATAATGATTCTCGGGAAATTTCCGGATATCCGGGTCAAGGTCCTGGATTTCGGCGTTGCCAAGCCGCTGACAGCCAGCAAGTTCAGCCGCACTGTTACCGTGGCGGGAACCGCCTACTATATGGCGCCGGAGCAGGTCATGGGCCATCGGGAGATCAGTGCCCGGTCCGATCTCTACTCGGTGGGCATGGTGATCTATGAAATGCTGACCGGCGATCTGGCTGTGGGGCGCTTCCCCCCTCTGAAGAATCTCATTGCCGACGTTCCGCTTCATATCAACGATGCCGTGGAAAAATCCTTCGCTTTTAACCCGATGGACCGGTTTCCAACCGCCGAGGCCATGGGAGGCGTACTGTTCGGCGAGGGTGGTGTCATGCCCAAGGCTGAGATCAAGCCTCCTAATGCGGAGATTGGTGCGGGGGTGGTGGATTACCCGGGAGGTCTACAATTCGAGGTGGGCGCCTTCCGTATCGATCGGAACCCAATAACCTATGGCCAATTCAGCTTATTTCTTGACATGGTGCCCAACACGGTGGGGGCGGCCTCCTATCACCGGGTGCTGTTTCAGTCGATATGGACCGAACCCGGACTGGCCTGGCTTGAGCGCCATGCCGACGAACGTCTCAGTGGCCCCTTTGAGATTCAATGGAGCCGGGCTGTGGGTCAGGTGGCCTGGTATGAGGCCGTGGCCTTTTGCAACTGGCGATCCATTGTTTCCTTGGCGCCCGATCTTTTCAAGATGGACGACGGGTGTCAGATCACCGAGCAATTGGAGCGTCTGCTTTACTACGATTATGAGGGCAAGCTTCGCCAAAACGCAAAGGGCATGCGGCTGCCCACCGAGTTTGAAGTAATTCTGGCCCACCGGCGTTTCAAACGACAGGACCAGGGCGGAGTCTCCAATGGCGACCTGTACGAGCTGACCACCAATACATTTCTCGAAACCGGAGGGTTGCGCCCCTATTCCCTCCAGCAAGATCCCTTGCCGTTTTATACCCAGGGTGACCGCACCATTGTCAACGGGATGGAGAAGCGCAGCTGGCTCAACCCGAACGACTCCAGCGGAATGAGGCGCATTTTCCGATGCGTTCAGACAATCAAATAGACAGTGGGATAAAATCATAAGGCCAAATCAGGAGGTATTCTAGTGACCGATGCAGCTCCCCCCCGAAGCCATGACGATGATGGGCCGGAGTGGTTTCCCGAAGAACCGGAAGAAACCCAGACCGAAAGTGAAGTCGACGAAGACCGGAGCCAACCCGACGACCAGCCCCGAAAACGTCCGGCTCTCAAAAGATTTCGATCAGGCCAGAAAACGAAAGCGACCCGCGGGCGGCAGGATGGCCAGTTCAAACTCGGTATCATCGGTGGTGCCAGTTCTGGCAAAACATCCTATCTGTATGCCTTGGGGCGTCTCAAATACCATAGCCAGACCCCTTTGGGCGATTGGGCCATCGGCGGTTTTACCCAACCCTACCAGGAGTTCTACAGCCGCGTCGACAATGATGAGAACCGCCGCAGCTTCCAGCGCACCCGTATCGACACGTTCAACATATTCGATATGTTCCCGGTGTCAAAGAAACGGCTGCAGATCAATCTTCGCGCTTTCGACGCAGCCGGTGAGAATTTTGCCGCCGCCGTCAATCCGGTGGAGTTCAAGAAGATTCCGAAGGATACCGAGCGTTATCACGTGGTCCGTCAGCTCCAGGAAGAAATTCTGTCCTGCGAAGGCTTCATCTTTCTGATCGACTGTGAATTGTCGAATCCTATGTTTGCCGAAGAACTTCGGGCCCTCAAGCCTGGCGTTCTGCTGCCACACCAGCTGCTGCTGCACTTTAGCAGTTTTCTGTCTCAGAATGGTTACCTGCGCAAGGGGAAAATCCAGAAGCCAATCGCCCTGGTACTGACCAAGGCCGACTACGCTGCCAATGATTCTAAATGCCCATTGAAATACTTCAACAAGGCCGTTGCCAGTGGTGGCCCCTTTATTGGCGAACAGAGCGCTGGCAGTCCGGCCTATGTCCAGGGGATGCGTGAAGCCGAACGCTTTATCCAGATTTACTTCGACAAGCTCTACAATGTGGCTAACGATTTCAGCAATCGGTCTTTTCATGCCATCTCCTGCTGGGGGCATGCACCGGACTATTATTACTACCGGGATGGGCAGGAACCGGATTCACGGGTGACGATCAGCCGTGATGAGGTTCAGGAATTCCAGCGGTCCGGCCAAGAGATCCATGTGTGGGTTAAAGATATTCGGCCGGTCTGCGTCGAAGAGCCGCTGCGCTGGATTCTTAGCGAGATCGAAACGCGCGTTCAGCGGCTGAAGCGCAAGCGCCTGGTTCGCTATACGGTGGTATCAGCGGCTTGCCTGATAGCGCTGGTGACCTACCCTTTTCTCGGCTACACTATTGGCATTTTGTTCCAGAATGCAGGGCAAACACGGGCGGCCGAAATCAGCTACACCGTGGCTGAAACCCACCCGTTTTTCAAACAACAGCCGTTTCAGGCCTGGTTGGGCGCGCGCTATTTCAGTATTGTGGATGATTACCTGGTCGCCGGCAATCACGAACCGGCAGGCGAAACCCTCGACAATCTTCAGACGATGGTTGCCGATGGGCTGACGGGTATACAGGGGCACCCCTACTCCGGCGATGACATTCTGGAAAGATGGATGGCGCTCACGAAGGCCTATCTTGCCAATCGGCAATACGACCAATCCTATGCTTGCCTGGAGCGTTCGCTTGCTGTGGCCACTGACGAAACGGCCTTGCAGCACGAAAAAATCCGGATGGTGATGGAAGCCTCCAGCCTTTACACCGAAGAAGGCCTTATCGATCGCTCGGTGGGCTTAATGCGCCCCCTGTTTGAAAAGACGCTGGCGGATGCAAATCTGGAGGGCGATTTGAAGCGCCGGGTTGCGACCCAGACCGTTCAGAGCCTTTTGGCTCAAACCGACCATCTGGTGGGGCAGGGTGCTTATCCCCAGGCGCTGGAAACGCTTGAGTACACGCACCGGAATGCCGGCCCTCTCGGTGTCGAAGACCAGAAGATCAGCCTGCGCATCTTCACCACTGAAATCCAGTACGCCGAAACCGCTTTGGCCAAACGGGAAAAAGAAACTGGTAGGGAAGCGATTGAGAGAGCGCTGGAATGGTTGCCGGTGGACAAAAAGGATGCCCACGAGGCTCTTATCGGGCTGGTTCAGCAATACCGCCTGTTGCTTGATTTCGATACTACATTGGACATCCTCGCCAAAACGTCTGCCCGCGCGCAGCTGACCAACTCTCATGCCGCCGCTTTACGTGACATCCTTATCGCGTTCCTGGATGCATCTTTGAAGTCAAAGGAAGAAAGAGAAGGCCTGGAGCGTGCTGACCGCCTGATTCGTGATTTACCTGATCCTGGCCTTCGCACGATGGTCAAAAAGCAACTTGTCCAATACGCCCGCGGTCTGGAAAACGACAAGGAGCGTCTGGCATTCGTCTCACGCGCTCAGCAGGCTCTGGGCGGCATGGCCGAATTAAAGGGTATCGAGGCCGGAGTTGTTCTAGACATGGCTTACCGCCATCTGAGATCCGGTCGATCAAAGGAGGCTATAACATTGCTGGATGAGCGACCCTGGATGAAAACCTATGATCGCTACCCGCGTTACCGCCGCTACGCGGCCAAAGCCGTCTCGATGGTATATTTCCCGGCAAGTGGTGAGACCGGTGGATTCTACATCGATCGCTACGAGGTATCGAACCGTGATTACGCCCAGCTAGTGAAACGCTATCCGAGACTCAAACCAGCCTACTGGGGTCAAGACCTCTACAATTCGATTTCCCCCGATCCTGACAGCCCTGTCGTTCTCGTATCCTGGAGTCAGGCCAGTGAGTATGCACGCCGCATCGGCAAACGACTACCTAGCGTTAAGGAATGGGAACGGGCATGGGGCAAGCAACCGTTCCCCTACGGTTCATCCTTTGACCACCGTAAAACCAATACGCGAGAGCACAAAATCGGCAACACCCTCGGGCGCCATGCGGCGGCCGTCAACGGTGATAAGTCCAGGGACGGAGTCTATGCCCTGTTGGGGAATGTCCAGGAATACACCCAGGAGACCATGCTGGATGAATCCGGCGGTAAACGGGCGATCGTCAAAGGCGGGTGCTTTATCTATCCGGGCAGCGACATGACCAAGTCCCGTAACAGCAGGATTAAGGTTCAACTAAAATTAGAACACGTTGGTTTCCGATGCGCAATGGGAATGTTGCGTCAATAATTAAACAGGAGGACAGGAAAGATGATTAATCGTCGTTTGAACATAGGGTGGGGAACCATTGCGCTGGTTCTGATTATGGCTCTAATGCTGACCGGGTGCGCCACCAGCTATCGGAATGTCGAGGCCAACACCGGTCAGACGCGGATGGTTAAAACGGGCCATGAGTACTGCTTCAGGGTTGTCGAACCCACTGCCTCTGATCCCGATCTGGTTTTCCGGCTGGTACGCGTGGATCAGTTTCAGCCCCAAAAGGAAGTGGAGTATCAAAAAATACGAAAAAGCAAAGCCGGCGCCTTGGATGGTCTGGTGCTGCTGCCTGTACACATTGGATTTGCAATTATCTCCCTGGGGAACGTGGATGTCTATGACAGTGTGAAGAGCGAAAAGGTTGTCGAATCGGAAACCAAGTGGGAGATCGATAATAGCAAAAACAACGTGGCCAAAGATGAGAAATTATCTGGTATCCCTATTATGATGAGCTATGACTATGCCGACGAGACCATTGTCGTTGACAGCAGCACCGACCACAATGGCGAAGTACGAAAAGATATCCGCAATCTTGCCCGATCGATTACGATGGACCCCAATGCGGATGACAGTGTTACCTTTAAAGTAAAGGCATCAGCTCCCTATAACTGCGGCGAGGAGATCACCATACCCCAGGAAACATTTATCGATCTTTACAAGGCCCTCATCGAAGATGGTCGTTTCCATGATTCCTTTTTTAAAAGGTCGACGTCTATAACGCCTAGTTGAAAGGGATTGGTCTTCAAGTGCCGGCCACTTGAGGTGTACTGATATACAACAGATAAAGAGCGAACCGAAATGGCGAATGATTACACAAATAGGCCTGAGTACACCGCTACACTAGATTTCCAGACCATCCGCATCGAAGAATACATTTTCGGCAACAAGGCCGGCATGGGTCCCATTGGCTGGACCGAGACCTTGGCCCAGAAAGATACCGTCTTCCTGTACGACATGATCGAGACCTTTCAGGGTATTTCGGCATGGGAAACGGAGCGCTGGGCTTTGAGCTGGTGCAAGCTGCCCTCCGGCAAGATTGGTGTAACAGCTATTTTCCCCGACACCGACCTCAGCGGACGTTCGACGGTGTTTGGGCACACCATCATCCTTGCGTCTGATGACTTCGGACGTATTGCCTACAACCCCTTCGTCCTTCAGACCCTGGGATTTTTTAGCAAGAACAAAGATTTACCTGAAACTCTGCCGCCGAAGACCATCGATGTGCCGGCCGAGGAGGTAGACAGAATTTGTCGCCAGGCCGTCGAGAACCGGCCGGAAGGCTTTGAGCAATTGTTTCGCGCGGTCTTGAAGGGGCAAAAAAGTCTGGTGGGAACGGCGGTGCCGGCCAACCGAATGATAAACAGCCTAGTGTGTTGTCTGCCACCGGTGGCAAGGTCCCAGTTCACCTTTTCGTCGCTGGAGGTCCCGCAGCCTTCTCCCGATGTTGGTCGTGGTGAAAAAAGTCGTCGTCGAATCTTTTTTGCGGCGGTATCCGAAGCTGTACTCGGTAAGCTCGGTCCGATATCCGGGGTGGAAGGTTACGTTTTCAAAGATGGTCAACTGACATCGACCGGGAAGGACGTATCTATAGCCCTGCCGGCCGGACAGGAGAAATTCTACCAAACGGTGAAAGAACTCCTGGCCAAGGGTGAAGACATCAATGCCCTTTATAATATGGTGGATCGGGAATACGGGCGCAATCTGCGGCCGGAGGAGCTTACCGCCGGCCTGATTGAATTGACCAATCCGGAAGCCGTCGTTTGCAACCACAACGAACTGCTTTCCAGGCGTCATCGCTACGGTGCCGATTCGAAGCAATATTTTGATCTTTGCATTCGCAGTTTCAAGGCCCAGAAAGAGGCAAACGAGTGGCGGGGGATCCACAGGGAGATCGAACAAGTCGCCTCTCGTGTGCCGATTGAAAAATACTGGACAGGGCTGAAACTGGCTTACTTAAAACTAATCGAGACGCAACCGGCTTTTGGCCCTCACCTTTTTGAGTTGGCCGTCAATTTGATTAGAAAGGACGACTATCGTCGCAAATTCCAGCGTGATGTGCTGCCGCTCCTCACAAAAGAAATCGAAGATCAAGCACGGTCTGTAGCGGTGGGCGAGTTTCCGCTTGTAGCTTTGGTAGATCAGCTATCTTCCAGATTCTGGTTAAAGTTCCCTGATATCCAGGCTCTACTTGAGCGGCTATTTGTTCAAGCCGTGAAGCAGGGGCCTTCCGAGGCGCTGGAGAAATTGGCTCTGGCCTTAGTTCGTCTACAAAAAAAAGATGCACTATTCCGTATTTTGGACGAGAGATCACAGATCGAATCCGGTGGCGATGCCAACCACTTCAGCACAGTTCTCAAAGCCATTTCAATGGCCCTGTTGCGGACCGGTTATGCTGGCAATATCTATGCCGCAGTTGGCATTGTAAAGCGATTCAGGCACTGCATTGTGCCGGACGATCTCGATAAGATAGCCGAACGCATCGTCGATAGTGTTGCCTCTTCACAAAACCTGGATGCGATGGCACGAATCCTACCTCAATACGCCGATGGATTCTTAAAGGACTGGCGGGAATATGCCCTGAAACGTTTGGCCGATGTGTGTCGTTTTTCAGAAGCAGCGATAGTAGCGCAGGTGTTCGGTTTGCCTGACAGCCTGCCTGTTATTATGAGGCGGAAACAAATCAGTACTCAAGAATTGCCTGCGTTGCTCAACTATTTGCGTTTGGCCGTTAAATATTACAAGATGGAGGGTCAGGTTGTCCCTCCAGAATTGCAGAACTGGCTGCGCTTGCTGAATATAGACAACTATGTACAGATGATCACGCATTCCGATAGAGATATGCTTCGAGATCATTTCAACATTAAATTTGATCGGCCTGTATCCAGTCACGTGCTTTCCTATTCGAGCGGGCCATCGAGATCCGGCAAAAAGGATGGGCGTACTCACCGTAGCGGGAAATGGTTCGAAACGACCCTGATTGCTGTGCTGAGCATTTTGATTGTCGGAATTGTCTTCATGATAGCACTTTATTACATACCAAGTCTTCAGGAAAGTCTATGGTCTTCAGGAAAGGTTGATCCTAACCAATCGAATGAGGAGACAGCCCCAAAGGCACAAGAACCGCTTTCGAAATTAGAAGAGTACAGAGATAAGACGGCTTCGACTGAATGGCCTTCAGCAGATGACCCGGTAATGGGCTACGAAACGGATGCCACGAATAGCGAAAATAAGCGGGAAAACTCGACGCAGCAAAAAATAGAACAAAAAAAGATCCGGAAAATACCAGGCAGGCTCCATGTGGATACGAATGTACCAGGTGCTATTATCAGAATTACAAACATCAAGCCGAAATTCGAACAGGATATGGAGCTTGATCCAGGCGAATACGACATTGAAGTTTCCTATGAGGGATATAAAACCGCAAGACGGAAAGTAACCGTTGAAGGGGGGAAAGTTAAAAATGAAAAATTTAAGCTAGAGGTAAAAGAACCTGCTTATGGAACTGTAAGTATTAGGACAGACCCTTCTAATGCAGAGTTGAAGATCCAACGGGTAGGCGGATTGGTTCCGGATTTTGAAAGAACGCCATTTAAAAACACACTACCTGCTGGTCGCTACCGGATTGAAATAAGTCACCCCAATTATAAAACGAAACTGTTAGAAATCCCACTGGAGAGTGGAAAACCTTTTACGGAATTTTACGAGCTGTCGCCACTTGTCACCGTTGAATCCAATATAGGCGAAAAATTGGAACAAAAACCAGGGGAAACCGTTATTCAAGAAACACCAAAATCAAAGCCCAAATTCTTACCAATCCCAAATATAGTGGTTGCAGAGAATGAAGTAGGAACAAACCAGATTGAACTGGGCCGTGACCGTGAATCCTTGGAGCTTATGGCAGAGGATTACAAGCGGTTATTAAAGGAAAAATTTAAGGGGGGTGAGGCCATCAAGCTAATAGCGGTTGAGCCCGAGACTATGGAGCCCATTAGGAAAAGCAAATCAAGCAAACTGGTTTTTGGCAAGATCACGCTCCAGCACGAAAAAACAAATGACTACCACCCATGGAAGGATAAACCGTTTGCCCTCAAATGGACGTACAAAACCAATCTGCCTCCGGATAATGGCATCCTCAGGCTTAAACTTAATCAAAAGCGTCCAATAGATCTGCCTGTTGATTTGCCGCATAAAAAATTTAATTTATTCAAATATCTTGACAATGAGGGTTTGTTAAAAGCTGATAATACTATTAAATTCTGGCTGGTAGCGGAGGTTGATGGAAGAATAGCGTTTCAATCCAATTCGATCCAGTTGAACGTTTGCTCCGGGCCTTTGACAATTCATCGGAATGGCAGGGAAATATGTTCCCTGGGCGACCGTACTACGATGGATCTGGGTCCTGACGATTATGAAACTCTCTGGAAGAATGGCGTTCAGGGCGGTGAGAAAGTCGATTGCTATATTGGTACATTTCAAAAAACGAAAACAATTAATTACGGATCAGCGAACGTAAAACTGCGTAAGGACGGCAGTAAAATCATGGTGTCAATACATGCTATTAGCTACCTGGCCGAAAATGATTTAAAGCCCATATTAATTTTAAAAAACAATAATTCTAAAACCGATACTGAACTCAAGAAATCTATATTTAGCTCGTCACTGACTTGGGAAGAGACTTTCGATGACGAGAGGATAATTGATCCAGATGGGAATTTAGTAGATAAGCTCACTGTTATAGTCGAGTTTTCAAGAAAAAGGGGGGGAGAGCCCGAAGTCGTGTTCCGAGGTGAAAGTTCTATCAGTCCATAAAATGGCTTCTCCGTCTATTTAAACTATGTAAGGTTAGTAAAGAAAACAGGGTTGGAGCCTAAATAGTGGTTTGGATAAATTGGAACTAACGCCTGGCGAGCTCGAGGAACCCTATACGTCGCCGTTTACGGCACAAAAGCGATAAAGATGTCAAGATATTTTACTCTCTTTGATCGTTTATTGTTCAGGGCAAATAGGCAAAGAACAATAGCCAATCAAAATATTAAGGATCACTCGGCCAAAGGTTAATCGGTGACAAAAATTTCACCCATCTACCGTAAAATGAAATCAATTGTCGACCCGGGAGGCGATAAAAGCTACCTCGGTGATGATGATTTGGTCGAAGCGCGCTATCGGAACCTCCTTGTAAGATTCCATCTGCGAAATCGTGCTATCGACTTGGCCCGGCTGTTGGGGACTATACGGCGAATTCAGCTACAGATCGAGGAAAAGTTGGAGATCCCGATCCAGCCGGTGGAGGTCGAAATTTGCTCGACACGAGAAGAGTGGGGGGACGAACACACCGACTTTGGTGAGGGCGATGCACCATCCTGGGTAGAGGGCGACAGCGGAAGAATAATCCGTATTATCATGGCCAAGAATGATCCGGACGAGTTCCCCCGGCTGCAGCTCATGGTCACCCACGAAGTGGTTCATCACAGTTTGCGCACTCTTGGCAATGGGCCTATTCCAGCCTGGCTGGACGAGGGGTTGGCGGTGTCTTTTTCCCAGGAACTGCCCCGCAAGTATGCAGATGTCCTAAAGACTGCTCTGGACGGAGATGCTTACCTGCCCATCGAGACCTTAGAAAAAGCTTTTTCAAGGTTCGACCGGCAGATAAAAACCCTGGCCTATGCCCAGAGTACGTCTCTTGTGGAATACCTAATCGATCATCATGGCTGGGATTCTATAAAGAGCATTCTGGAAGGCCTAGCGCGTGGAGATACATTGGACGCTATGTTGAGACCGCTTGGCTTGAACGCATACCTGTTAGAGAAGGAGTGGATTTCTTTCACGAAGCGTCGACTGTGACGGTTTTTATTGGATGAATGGATCCAAATAATCAAACACCAATCAACCAATAAACAAATTAACCAATCAACCAATAATCGAATAAACCAATCAACGAATTTGAGCGGTATGAACTATAGCTCGCGCATATTAAGACTTGGGATTTGTTTTGCTTTATTGGGCCTCCTACTAATAGGTGTCTCGGCTTATCGCATGGTCATTCAGGGTGACACTCTTTCCCGTCGCTATTTTGAAGATGAAAAACATTTAAAACTCATAGAACGCCTTGCCGCCGAGCGCTTTATCAAACCAGACGGGGATGGGATTGCGATCGAGCGCAACGCGCTCGTGGAGCGCCTGGGCAGCGACCATCTGGCGGATTTCGTCATCGAAAGAAAGCGGTTCATGGATTTCGAGGGAGAAACGTTCGTTCTCGATCCGGCCTCGGTGCGGGTGGCCAACCGGCGCGTGCTTCGTGAGGCCCAGATCCTGCGGCGGGGAAAGATCATGGACCGCAAGGGGCGCGTTCTGGCGGCCACCATCACAAGTGGTCAGGGGAGAGCCCGCCGCAATTATCCGCTTGGGCCCGCAGCGCTTCCCCTGTTGGGTGTGGCTCATCCCGTATATGGTTTGAAAGGCTTGGAAGAAGCCTTGAATAGTTACCTTATCGGGGAGACCCGCGAGAGCATCGTGAGTTTGGCTTTCCGATTTCTCTCGGGCAAGGAACGCTACAATGACGTGGTGTTGACCATCGATGCCGACCTCCAGCAATTTGCCTACGATGCTCTGGCCGGTCGCACCGGCGCGGTTGTCGTGTCGGATGTAGAGACCGGCGATATTCTGGCGGCGGTCAGTTCCCCCTCCTTTGATCCGCAAACACCAGCTGGTCGTCTTTGGGACAACGCTGTTGTTGATAACGACAACAATCCCTTTGTGAATCGCGCCATGCAGAAACGCTATCCCCCAGGATCGACCTTCAAGCTGGTCACGGCCACGGCTTTGCTGGAGCAGGAAGATTATGACCCCAAATGGGGCTACGAGTGTAAAGGACGCCACCCAACATACCGAATACGGGACTACCGGGGGAAACGGCATGGCTGGATGAATTTGCCCCAGGCGGTCAAGCTGTCCTGCAACGTTTTCTTTGCAGAAGCGGGTGTGAAACTGGGCCCGGCATTGGCCGACGTTGCCGGGGGATTCGGTTTTAACCGCAGTTGGACGATTGTTGAAGACGAGAACCCCGGCGCAGACCATTATGTGCTCGATTCTCGCGCCTTCGAGGGCCACGGCAGCATCCGCGAGGGCGGTGCCTGGGAGACCATCGATTTCGAGCGCAATCCCCGGTTGGTCGCCCAGGCCGCTATCGGCCAGAACGTGATCGAAGCGACCCCGCTGCAAATGGCCATGGTCGTTGCCGCGCTGGCCAATAACGGAGAAATGATGACGCCGCGCCTTGTCCACCAGATCCACTATGCGGAACCCGAAGGGAATGTTCCCGACGCCTGGATTGCCCTGGAGGAAAAAAATCCTGAACTGGCCGGTCGTGTCTGCGAAAAGGGCACCGCCCGCAAGATGATGGACATGCTGGCTCTCGTCATGGAAAAAGGGACCGGTCATCGCTTGAAAAAAATTTATCGCGACGGCGAAAGTTACAAGCTTTCAGGACGCCTACCCAAAGACAAAACGAATCAGGTGGTGGGGAAAACCGGCACGGCCGAAAGCGGCAAGGGCAAGGACGATCACTCATGGTTCGTGGCGGCCGCTCCCTATGATGATCCCCAGTTTGCCGTGGCGGTGATCGTTGAGCATGGCGGCTTGGGCGCCCGAGTGGCCGGACCGGTCGCCATCGATGTGATGTACAAAACCCTGACACTTGAACAGCATGCGGAATAACAAAGTCATTACCGCAATGTGTCAGGTGAAACGATCCTTTGACGGCTTTTCTTGGCCTTTACGAATAGACTTGCGGGCTGATATGAAAAAAAACAGTCCTTTCATTCCATTTTCTGAAATGGGTACAGGCGTATGGCACAGGCCTTGATCTCGATTCTCCTCACGCTGATGGTTGTTGTGCTGCCGGCGGCCGCCTCCGAAACCGTTACGGTGGTGGTCGACGGGGTGGGCTTTATTGCGGGGGGCGATACTGCGGCCGCCCGGGACCGGGCCATTCGGGATGCGCAGCTCCGTGCCCTGGAGCAGGCGCTTGGTGTGGAAGTGGATGCCCGCACCGCCATCCACAAGGCCCTCCTGATCGACGACACTATGGTCAGCCATACCCGCGGCTCGCTTCGCCGCACGACCATCCTGGAAGAATCGATTGATCCCATGGGGCTCTACCGGGTGAGGGCCGAAGTTGCCGTGGCACCCTCTCAGCTAAGTAGCGATCTCGAACAGGCGGCAGGAGAAAAACGACTGCTCATTCTTCTTATAGACGAGAAGGAGGGGGCGACAATGGACCAAGGTGCTGTCCAGCGAATTGCCGCACCGTTTGCCGATGCCGGTTTTTCGCTCAGTGCAATGCACTTGGCGGGCTTGGATGCAATAATGGTGGATGCCGGCAGGATCGTCCAAACGGCCCGGAAAACTGGTTCAGACCTGGTGCTGAGCATCTGGCAACAGACACTGGAGCCGGACTGCCGGGCGGCCAACTTTTGCGGTTGCCTGTCCTCCGGCCGTATCCGGTTGTACCAGGGTTCCAGTGGCAAGCTAATGGCCCAATACGAAAGTATGCAAACCCGTGGCTATGGCTACAAACCGGATGCGGCACAGGCCGATGCCAGGACAAGAAATGCCGATATGCTGACTCGGGGGCTCATGGATCTGATTCAGCAACCGCCGGAGCGGACGCTTGAAGTCATCGCCAGCAATGTCCCTGACCAGCGGGCTTACCGGCATTTAAAACAAAATCTGGGCCTGCTGCGCTGGGTGCGGGCAGTGGAGCCGGACAGTGTCGGCTATCACCCGGTGAAAAGTGTTTTTTATGTCAGGTTCGCCCAGGACGAAGACGTGCTGGCCAACATGCTGGAGCATTTCGGCACCTACCGGTTCGAAGGACGAACCGGGCACCGTTACTACTTGAACCATCCATAGATCAAAGGAGAAGGTGATATGTTGCGAAGATTCACGTGGGCGATAACGGTGGTTTGCCTGTTGATCTGGGTAGCCGGATACGGTACCGCCACGGCTGCCGAACCTCCGAGCCTGCCGTCGGCCAAAGCTAACCGGCAGCAGGCGGCTGAAGCGGTGGCTGACAAGGTGGTAGCCGTCTTGCCGGACGATATCCATCTGCGCCTGCTGGCTGTGGCGGATTTCGAGGGAGACGACGGTACACTGGTGGATGCCCTGACCAGCCGAATCAAAGCCGGCACGCGGTTTCGTCTGATCGAACGCCGGGATTTGGACAAACTCTTATCGGAACAGGGGATCACCTTGAGCCCTATCGGGGATCCGCGTTCGCCGGTGGAACCCGGCAAAATAAAAGGGGTTGAGGCCCTCATGCTGGGCAAAGTCTCCCAGACGACCTCGATCCTTTTCAGCAATATGGAAGTGTTTATCAAACTGGACAACGCCGAGAGCGGCGAAGTTGTCCTGGCGCAATCCTTCCAAGCTACCTACGTGCCGCAGGCCAGCAAGTATGGCGCGATATTGCTGGCCGTCATACTGGTGCTGTTGCTTTTTAGCCGGCAGAAACGACGCCGCGCCGCTGGTCAGGCGACCAAACGGGCCAGCAAAGATGCCGGCGCCCTGCAGACCATGTCAGTGCAGCTCAAAAAGGTGCGGCAGAATATTAATCAGGCCCACGACGTCCTGGTGGAGCGGAAATCCCTGGAACAGGCCGTATCGGTAAGGGAAGTCCGTGACGACCTGAGCCGGCTGATCAGCAAGGTCGAACTCCATCCCGGACTTCAGCCGGCCGAAGCCGACCGGGGAACTGCCAAAACTGCCGCCGTGCATGCCAAATCAACCATGGCCCTGATAATCAATCTGGCCGCGGAAAGCGAGAAAATGCTGGCGGCCGTGATCAGTGGAAACGATTCACCGCTGGCAGCAGCCTTGGAAACCGTGAAAACAGAGATCAAGAACACCCAGATGCGATTTTCGGAAAAACCCTGATTAAGACCGAAATCGTCCGGATCGTCTTCTTTTTACCGACAGGAAAGGAAACATACCATGACCGCCGAGGAAAAATGCAACTGTGGTGCAATGGTGGACGCCGAAGATAAATTTTGTAACCAGTGTGGCGCTCAGTTGGTCGGACTCCCCCATATCACGGTTTGCCCCGGGTGCGGCAACACGGTTTCAGCAGGCAATTTCTGCCCCAAATGCCGCGAAAATCTGGCTGAGAGCGAAGCGCGGATTTTTGCCGCACTTCTGCCATCTGAAACCCTGTCCAACCAGCCGGATGCACAACTGTTGGTTCGTCACGGCACCAAGGCGCTGTTTTTTAAAGACGGCCGGCTGGAGAAGATCGTGGAGGAAGGCTGCATCCGGATCGACAGCGACGAGAAACTGAAAGGCCTGTTCAAGTCCCGTAGCCACTTTTCAGCCGTTGTGGTGGATGCCGGCAACCTGATAATGTCCTTCACGCCGTCCGTTCTGAAAACCCGGGACGGGCTGCCAGTTGACGTACATCTGGAATTGGTGGTGAAGCTGGAACAGCCCGTACCGTTTTATGTGAACGTCATGAAAGATGCTTCCGAGATCCCGCAACATGCCATCCGCAGTCGTCTGGCCAGCTCCGTGCGGCAGGCCCTGAGTGAATTTTTTAGTGACGTTGACCACCCCCAGTTGGCCGACAAAGCGCAATTGCGAAACGTACTGTCTTCAGTGATTGAAACCAAAATGCGGCCGGCCCTTATGGAGGACGGCCTGGCTTTGGTGCAGGTGCGTGCTTTGACCGTCGAACAGAAGGAAAAGGAAGCCATTCAGGAAATCAAGGTGGACGGCAGGCTCGAGGCGGAAAAAATCAGAGCCGAAACAGACGCCTTTAAAGAGACGGGCGATGAAAAGCTGGCACGGCAAACTGCGGAAGTCGAGCATCTTGAAAAGCGACAGTCGATTTTCAAGCGCATCCTGGCGTACAAAGTTGATGAAATAAAAACCGAGGAAGAATTCCGCAAATTCAAGATGGAGGTCGACAGGGAGCAACTGCTGGATGGTGCCGAGTGGCAGGAGATGCAGGACGAGATCCTCTGGAAAGGGGAGGACCGCCGCCGGGATCGTGAATTTCTGGTTAACAAGATAAAGCTCCAACAGCAGCATGAGCTTGCGCTCAAAAAACTGATCCTCGACGATGAGCGGACCGCAGAGGCGAAAAAGCAGGAACGGGAACGCCTGCAGGAAGATCTGAATTTCCAGCTGGATCAGGAGCTCCAAAGAGCCGAGCACCGCGTGAAGATTGCCCGGGCGGAAGCGGAAGCAGACCAGGCAGGCGAAGAAATAAAACAAATTGGTGCAAAGAAAATTGAGATAGAACAGAAATTTGCAGAGTTGGAATTTGAGATCAAGAGAGATGAAGCTTCCTTTGAAAGCAAAGCGAAAAAAATCAAGTTAGGTGAGTTAGCTAATGAAATGATGAGTATTAACCGCGAAAGAAAGAATGCCATACAGCGGAGGGATGATTTCGATCGTGAATTGCACCGCCTGAAGGTTGAAAAAGAGCGTCTGGAAATGGACCTTCGCAAAGCGCTTGAAGCGCACAAGCGTAGTATGGAGGAACTGCGCCTCCAAACCGAACTCGAAATTCAGAAGATGCAGGCCATGGCCGGCATGAGCCTGGAGCAACTCATTGCAATGGCGCCGGGTGATAATGCCGCAATACTGGGCGACTTGGCCCAGAGCCAGGCGCTGCGCGGTATGACCCCGGAGGAGATACTGGCCATGCGGGACCCGGCAGCCCTGGGGCGTGCATTGGAAGAGCGGGCCCGTGCCTCTCAGAACGAAGAATTTAAAGGCCTTTACGAGCAGATGCAAACTGTACTGAAGGAAACCCGTGACGAAAAGGCCGAAGGGTTCAAGCATGCCGCTGAAATGGCCGAGCGGATGTTTGCCAAGATGGCGGAGACCATGTCCGGGCAGAACCAGGACCGGATGAATGACATGCGTCATGCCGTGGGCGACATCAAGGATGTCAGCGGGCGGGCCATGGACAACATGGGGCAGGCCCATGGTAGCCAACATAAGGCCGGGTCTCAGGGCGGGGCCGCAGGCACGGTTCCCCGGGTTTGCAAGGAGTGCGGACAACCGCTGCCGGAAGGCGCCAATTTCTGTAGGAACTGCGGTAAGAAAACCTACTGAGGCTTTAACCGGTACGGCGGGGGATCGGGAAAATACCTGCTGATAAATATTTGTTACGAAATCGACAGGCTGGAGTGGATATGATTGCGGAACGTGACGCAGTGGAATTCGGTCAGTTGCTTCAAAAGGTATACAAGACGCCGGACACTGAAAAGGTCAAACTGCCGGCGCCGGCACCGGAAACCCTAGAGTTGGAAGACGAAGTCCTGATTTATGAAGAGGAAACGCGCAATGTCAACCAGGAGATTCACAAATCTCGCAAGGGGACGATTGCTTTTGCCATAGCCGCCTTATTGACGGCCGCGGGTCTGGCTGCCATCGATTACCAGGTCGTCGCCAACCCATATGTCAGCCTTGATCCGGGAACCCTCTTTTGGGGTTTCGCCCTGGCCGTCGGCGGAGCGGCGGTTGCCGGAGGACTTTATTTGTGCCTAAAACCCAGGGAGTTCGAGACGGTGACCAAGACGGTGAACGCTAAAATGCCCAGGATCCGCAAACGCCGGATTAAAGTCACCGTGGGGCAGGAGGACTACCCGGAAAAAGAGGTAAAACTGAACACCGTTCAGAAAATGCGAAAAACGGAATCCCTGAATGTCGACGATGGCCCGAGTGGCCATTACATTGTTTTCAGCGTGGTGTTGTGGGGGCTGGCGTCCGGTGTCTGTGTTTTTCCGCTATTGCAAGGGGGTGCCCGCCTGAACACGCAATTGGTGGTTGCCGGCCACTGGGTGGCCGCCCTGCTCGTTGCCGGTGGTTTTCTGGGGTTCTACCATATTAAGCGCATCAAGCGAAAAACCCGGCAGGTCAAAAAGAGCATGGTGGCCTATGAGGAAAAGACCCGCATTGAAAGCCTCAAGGTCAACGAAAAATTTGCTCCGGTTTATGAAGATCGAATTATTCCCAATCCTGAAAAAGTCGTCGGTTTTGGCATTCTGGACTTTCCTTTAGAGGCGGTTCCTTTCAGAGAGGGTACTTTGTTAGTTGACGGCGATGAATTGACCCCCGGTGTCAGTGTCAGGATGCCGGTCATCGAAGACCGCGAAAAGGCTCATGAACACCTGGACGCGCTTCGTCTCCTGGCGGAGAATGTCCCCGCCATTTTGTCGGTCGGGCACCCTACCGAGCAGGCTACCGGAGAGAACACAGCCTTTGGCCGCACGGTTCCACTGAAAGGCGAGGAATCTGAGCTGATGACCCACTTCAATGAAATCACTTCGATTTATGCCGATGTGGAACATCAGGAATTTACGCCCAACGTGCTGGACCCAGCCGGCCCTTTGGCCGGACTGATGGTGCCCAGTGATGCACCAAAGCGTGCCGCCTCCTTGGCCAACCCCGATCTCGCTCGGCTGATCGATATCGCCGAGGACGACCACAACCAGCATCTTTACACCGGCGGTAACGAGTTCATCGAAACCTGGCGGGTCAACAACGCGGTCCTGTCCGGTGTACGATTTCAGTCCCTCTACAACCGAATCTCTCCGGCCATGCTGGAATTCGGGCATATTTCGCACTATGCCTCGTTTAATTTTTACTGTCCGTACTGCAATGAAGCACAGGTCAAGGATATTCTTTCAAGAGACTACGCGGTCAGTTCAGCCCAGGAAACCATACCCATACGGTTTTCCCCCAACAGCCGCTGCACCTATGACCTGGATACGGGCACGTGGGAATGTCCGGCCTGCGAGCGATCAATCGAGGATCCCATTCCGGTGCACAAGATGCTCGATGAGGTGCTCCACCCAACCTACGATCGCCTGGTGGCCGAAAACCAACCTGCCCGTTTCGAACTCGACAACAAGACACGCGACGATGAGTTGGCCTACACCAATGAGATGCACCGTGAAATGGATGCCCTGATGCATGAACTCAAGGGCGAAACACAGAAGATCCAAAATGAAATCGAGATGACCCAGGCCAGGGTGATCGGCCACCAGAAAGCCATTTCCTCGTTTCAGGACATTATGGGGGGATACCAGGCTCAGCAGTCCCAAGCACTCCAGAAGATCAATGACCACAGTGCCGAACTGGCCAAAAAAATTGATGAAGACAAGAAGCAGGTGCTCACCCAGGTCAATGCGGCTTTGGAACAGCGACTGGTGGAGTACCAGGAGCAAATGCGGTTGTTGTCACTTTCCAAACGCAAGGAAGACATGGTGCGGGATGCGGTGCAGGTCGGCGTGCTGGAGAATATGGTGGCGGCTCGGCGAAGCCTGGGCAACATCGAGGTTCACACAAGCAGGACAGCCGATGCAACCGAGGAATCCGCAGCTCATCTCGCTGTGGTGCGAGACAATACCGGTAAGGCTTTGCATCATCTGAACAACATTGATGACAACACAGGCCGGGCAGCGGCGGCCACTGAACGTACAGCCACGGCTTCCGAGCAGGCCGCACAGAAACTCGGCACCATCGAGAAGAATACGGCCCAGACAGCCGAAGGCATCGGTTCTCTCGGGCAGCAGATGGAACGGGGAAATGCTATCCAGGCGGCCATTGCCGGTAAGCACGGTGTCGATGTGAACGATCACTCTTTTTGGCGCATTGACAAAAAAGTTGCTAAGATGGGGGCCGAAATCAAGAGTAGTCTAACCGGTGCCAGTTCGGCGGAGAGAGCCCGGGATATAGGGAGAGCTGTTCAATGAGCAATGAAACCGTTTCTATCGCCAATTTCCCAGAAAGGATGACGGTTGATTCACCTAAGACCGATCAGCAGCTGGACGCGCTGAAGATTTCCTTTGAAAACCTCTACGGATTGCTGCAGGACAATTTCAATATTCTGATCCGCCAATCCAAGGCCCTGGATGAAATGCCGGCGCTGTTTCAAAACCTGGAGCAAGTAATCCAGAACCAGTTTGAAATGGGCTTCCTGAGGCAATTCGAGGTGACGATCATGTCGCACCAGGCGGAAATTTTAGCTGAGCAAAGCCGAATTGAAGCTCTGCAGGGCTTTCTGAACGGCAAGCAGGCCCAGTTGGAAGAAAGCCTGGCCAACCTGCAGAAACGCTACGGAGAACTATTGGGCCAGGTGTCGGATAACAACCAGGAGCGCCGGCACAAACTGGACAGCCACGCCTATGACCTGCTCGAACAGGTTTACCCAGGCCTCATCCAGGAGCGTTTCAGCAATATTTCGCTGCCGTCTTACAGCTACCTTGCAGCCCATGCATCAGAGTGCGCCCAGGCCCGTACTGCAGGACTGATGGAGGGGTTCAAGGCTGCGGAGCAGGCAGTGCGGGCCTTTCTGGAGGACGGACAGGATTTTTACGCCGGCTTACAAAATATGATTTCAACCGATGTGAGACCGGGTCATTACCGCCTAAAAGTTTACGCAATCGAGGTCGAGGATCGTGAGACCGGTGAACGCAGCCTCCGTTTCCGTATCGCCGGGCAGGAAGAGGACCTGCCCGAGGATCTGCAGCAAGCCCTGAAAGATGCTGTGGCCGGCAAAATGCACGATGGCCCCGACAGCGAGAATTTGTCGGCGGAAGATGCCCGGCAACTCTGTCGGGAAATGCATGGCGCTTACAAGTTATGCCCTGAGGAACTGTCCCGGCTGAAAACGTCCATCCTGAACAGCAACCTGAAACGCGCCTGAGGATTAAATTATGAGCGATGCGGTCCAGAATTCGATTCGATATGTCGTCAAGGAAAGACATGCCGGTGCCGTGCTGCCTGGTAAGCGCGAAGAAATGGAACGCGACGTCTACCTGACGAGCGGAGCCGAGGTGGGCGGTGGTGTTTTTGGCAACAATGTGCAGGTGGAAGGCACCGGTGTCAGGGTAACCGGCGCGGTGTACGCCAGGGGAAGCCTAAAAGTGACCATCGACCCAGGTTACAGCGGCGACGCCCAGGCCGTCGACTTCAAGTCCGTTGTCACCGCCCGGGATTCGATCCTGATCGAAGACCACTTTCCGGCCAGAACACGATTTTATGCGGATGTCTTTGCGGATCAGATCAACATCAGCAATGCGATTGTTCGCGGAAATATCTATGCCAAACGGGCGACCATTAAAAACAGCATCGTGTTGGGAGGGGTTTTCTGCAGCGGCAAGCTGACACTTAAAAACGTGATTCTCAGTACATTCCGGGCCCGCGAGGTGGCGCTGAAACCAGAACTGATACTTTTCTATCCGTTTGCCATGGCGGAAGAACCCATTGAGATCGACTTCATTGCCAAATCCCTTTCTTTTACCAACCTGCTGAAGATGAGCACCCAGGAGGCGACGGACAAGGCTGGGGTGGTTTTTATCGAGCAGGATGACGTCGTCGAAGTAAGCGATCCGGAAGATGACTCAGATAAGTCCTACCATCTCTTATCGCTTGGCACACGCATTCTGGATATGGAGGAGTTGAAAAGCGCCTTCAAAAGCAATGTGCAATTTTTGGAGATGATATCGTTGGGCGATCACCTGAAGGCCAGTGCCAAGCATGCGTTCGAGAACGACGATTTGCACCGAATTGAAAATCGGTTGTTTCAGATGCTTCGACAACCGCCTGATAAGGAGTTGAAGCACACCACCTCGATCGACCAGATTGCCCAACGCGATTCTTTGAATGATTTCATTAACTCGTTTATTAGGCAACCCAGTGGAGCCGATCGAACGGACGGATGAAAGGAATTTGCCAATCCTGCGGAACCGAGATGAATCCATATCGCGCTGGGGACCGCTGCCCCTGTTGCGATTCAGCGATTTTTAATACGGATACTGGACTCAAATTCGATGGCGGCCATTTGAGTGATAAGGAAACCGTCTCTGCAAAAGAGCAAGAAACGGAAAAAAAGCCGCGTAAACCGGAACCAAATACCTGTGGCCCATCACCCGAGGACAAATCCGACCAGGTGAATTCGGCAAAAATGCCGAGGGAAAGTATAAACAAAAAGCCCAGTCGCCCGACTGCAACTAAAACAGGCAACAGGAAATGGCGTTACGCCTTAATGCTTGCCGTATCGCTGGGGGCGGTTGGCCTCTTCTTAGCCACCGGCCCCGATTTCAAACAGCCCAACAATTCAATGGGTGAAGGCAGGCTTCCATCGGAAAACGACCAGCGGCATCGGCCATGGGCGCAATTGCTATTAAAGCGTATCATGTCAACGGTGTACCAGTTTGAATACCAAAATGGTATTGGAGAGCGGCATTATGCGATTGAGCGCGACAGACTTGTGCAGTCCCTTGCCAGGGCTAAAGGTTTGTCAGCTTCTGGGCCTCTGATGATCCCCTCGCGAAAACAGGATGTCAAAATCGCCGGCCGCTATGATAGCAAAGCCCGCAAGCTCTATCGCCGCTATATGGAAGATACGAACCGACCTTCGGCCATTATTGTTGACGCCATCGAAAACTACATCGAAGCGATCGCGTATGCAAAAGGGAATCCGATTTATCGCAGCAACCTCGCGCTGGCATATGTCCGGGCTGGAAAGCCTGCGCTGGCGATGCAGGCGGCGCTGGCATCTATAGAAAGATCGGACGGGAAAGCCTCGGCAATGGCATCTGCCCTGTTTCTCATCGGGAAGGTTTTTGACGAACAGTTGAAAGACCCCGAAAGGGCCGAACCGCTTTTCACGGCAGCCATCAATTTACGAAAACCCGGCTCTCTGGCCTACGACATTACGCTGGAAAAGCTTGAGGCATATAAATAACCATTAACTCATGGGTGCTGTGGTAAATTCTTCCCCGTTGGTTGGTTCCAACTCTGGCCAATTTAAGGGGCGGAGGACAAGATAATTGGAGGCCCAATGGATGTCTCGAAGATGGTGGCTTTGGCAGCCGATGATATTTCCTCAGGGATAGCGCCGAATCCATTACTGATGCAAAAACTGGATGATATCTATCAGCAGGTTGCGGATCCGGGCATTAGCAGCGAAATACTCAGATTGCGCAACCGACTTAGAATTAAGCAATGGCTGGGACGTGATTTGCTGAAAATGTCCTCTCCGCCCCCGGATCGGAATCAGAAGCAATTCTGGGAAATTGTCCACCAATTGAAGGATGTTTATAATGGCGCCCATGCCGAAGCCGATGGATTGGGGGATCGATATGCTTTGGGGCGGCGTATTGGACAAGGTGGTATGAGCGAGGTCATCGAAGCGGTGCGCCGATCCGATGGCCAAGTAGTGGCGATCAAGTATCTTAGACCAGAACATTTTAATAAGAAAGGCTATATTGATCGATTCAATCGTGAATGCACCTATTGCCTGAAATTTGATCATCCCCACATCGTTCGTTCATACGAAGCCGGTGAGCATAATGGCCATGGTTTCATCGTTATGGAATACTTACCCCTTGGCGATATTGAGAGAATTATTGCCTACTCGCATCCGGGGCTTGCCATGATACTTGAAGTTGCGCGTCAGGCGGCTGATGCACTTGCTTATCTACATGACCAGATGAATGTGGTGCATCGGGATGTCAAACTTACCAACTTGCTGGTTGACAGCTGGCCGGTGAATCCTGATGAATCGGTAGGCCAGATCCATATAAAATTGACCGATTTCGGTCTCAGCAAAGAGATGAAGGACGATGGTTATACACGGGTGGGTGCCAATATGGGCACCAAATATTATCAGGCACCCGAGATGAAAACCGATGCCGGCAGTGCCGACCATCGGGCCGATATCTATTCCCTCGGAATGGCCACCTACCGCATGCTGTCAGGCAATGCATCACCGACGGAGGCCTATCAAAACCTCCACCAGGCCATGCCCGAGGTCCCTCTCAAACTCGCTGAATTGTTGGAACATGCTCTCAAACCCGATCGCAATGAAAGACTCGCTTCCGCAGCTGAATTTACAGCAATTGTTGAAGAAATCCAGGGGGAAATCAACGTTACATGAAATGCCGACACTGTGGACGGGAAATCAATGTATTGGATTCGACATGCAGTGCCTGCGGAGGTTCCCAAAGCCTGCTGGATGATGCATCGACCCAAGGCGGTGATTGGTCCGATGGGTTGACGGACAATATCCTGAAAGAGGTCGATCACGAGATCAAATCCGTCGAGGAAGAACTGGCCGATGCCCTCGACATGGCCGGCTCTGATATGGCCACGGCGACCCGCTCACAGCCCCTTGCCGCAATAGGTGCCAAACCGACCGACTGGAAGATGGGGCGCTTGGCCCCACCCGATAACGTGGCGACGGCTTCGAGTCAAAGGACGTTTGCGCCTATCGGCCAGGAAGATGTCCACCAGGCAGCCCAGCTTGTTTTCTTTTCCCGCCACGTGCAGACCAACATTTTTTACCGAGAGCGTGCCGCCCAGACTTCGGTCATCTATGCCCAGGAGGATGAAGCGGTCAACGCATTTGCAACCGACCAGGTGATTTCCTCCCTGCCTGTTGAACCCCCGATGATAATCCTGTTTGGTGGAATAAGCGAGGCGGTCAGCCTGGCGGCACTGGCACTTGGCCTGGCAGGTGCAGACGACTATTACAACCGAAGCGGTTTTTTGGCCGATAAGTTCCAATTGATCGGCCGCAAAATGGTTGCGCATGCCGGCCGAATGCCGCCCGAGGTGGCTGCCGAAATTAGATACCCCATGCTTGGTAATATAGAAACGCGTGGTCGCGACACGGTGGAACGAAAAGCCCGTTCTTTCGAGGCCGCCATGCTCCTGACGGTGATCGCCCACGAACTTGGGCACATTTGCCTGGGGCACACACTGGGTGTGTCCGCGAATAATGAAATCTCACGCAACCAGGAGCGGGAGGCGGATTCATTTGCTGCCTCCATTACCGCTTCGAGCCCTTTTTCGGACTACATCGTATCCGGAGGCATATTCTGGTGGGTGATTATGACGTGGGCGGCTGAATCTATCGGGCCTCACGCGGAAACAAGCCATCCCCATTCCAGGGAGCGGCTCATGGACTACATCCGTGCCAACAAATCTCAGGCCAAGGACATTGGCATCACACAAGAGACGATTCAGGCATATTTGCCTGGTTGAATAACAATGAAGGCAGGAGTTGAAGAATGAAACTGAGAAAGTTCACGTCACTATGAAAAAACATGGATTTTCACATGGCGCCGCCGTGCTGGTTTGTACCATCAGCTCGGCATTGCTGGTAGATGTGCTGCGCAAGCACGTACCGGTGGTTCACGATGCAGTCGAGAATTTCGCAAAATACTTATTGGGCATTTTTCAATTTACTAACCCACCGGAGCACCTGGCGATTCTTCTGTACGCAACGCTTCTTGCGGTCGTCTGGGGAGTGGCGTTTGCTCTGATGCACAAGGACTGAAATGATATTTTTCACGTAGCCAAGTTACCATTAGAAATTAGGTGTGAATGTCAGGGTACCTGAGTATGCCGATATCCGTAGAGCAGGTCATGACGGGGACGATGTCATGTTTTGCCGATCAAGCTGAAGGTGCAGGTAGAGAAAATGAGTTCGAGAGGAGACTGCAATTGAGAAAAACAATGGCTGTCGTTGTCGGTATTCTGTGTGTAAGCATGGTCATGGGGTGTGCCGCTCAAAAACGCGAACAGGATCGTATGAGGCTCCTTTACAGAAGTCATCCGCTGCCTGAAAGAGCCTTTACAAAATACAATATCCACTGCTTCCAGAGAGATACCAATGCCCAGGGTGAAACAGCATTCAAGGCCAGTTTTTTGAACTGGACCGATACCGGGGAAAACCATGTGGTCATCCCTCCCAATACACCGGTTAAGTTCGAGGTGTGGTATGGCGGAAAGATGTTTTTTTCCAAAAGCCCATATGCCGGGTATGTCCTCTATACGAATATATACGGGCAAAAGATTTATTTCGAGTACGAGCCCCGATATATGGAGATGTCCTATGTTGAATATGCCAATTTTATCACGTCCCCTGAACCCGTATCACTGGAAGATTTTTCAGATTTGGATCTGAAGGGGATCAAAATGGGCAAAGCCTTGCCGGGTATGACCAAGGACGGTGTTGCTGTCGCTCTTGGCTACCCCGCTGTCCCCTGGACGCCTTCCTTCGAGGCCAATCAATGGATTTATTGGACCCGACCGCGTGTAAAAATGTCAGTCAATTTCAATGCCCTTGGATTAGTCGTCTCGACAGAACCAAGATGATACCTAATGAAAAAACAGCAGGTTATCTGGACTATTTTTTCCGATGCGTTTCAAATATGAAATAAATAGAAATCTAAAAGCGATACGTGCCGTAACCCTTATGGTGGTGACGCTAGTTGCACTGACAGGTTGTTTTGCAGCCATGCGTCCTTTTATAACTTGGGATACCAAGAAATATGATGACCTTCTCATGAATGGTAAGTTTCATGAGGCGACGCAGGCACTGGAGAGAGATTTGTCCGGCCTGACTGAGAAAGATAATGCTTATTGGACGCGGGTTTCTTATTTAACCCGAATTTATGCAAGTTTGGGAAAGTACCAGGATGTTGTAAAATGGTGCCGCCCATACAAAGATAGCGCTGGGCGCAGTCCTCTGAAAACTAACCGTAGAACCCATGTTGAGCTATTCGGTCGACTTTTGGAAGCCTATTACCAACTGTACGATTTCGACAACGCCAAGCTAACGGCCGATTACATCACCGCATTTATCGATCGGGCACCATGGATCGAACGACGCGATTATCTGACAATTTATCCCGCCTTGTTCAATGTCTACTTCAACACAGGGTGTGGTGACATGGCCCAAAAGATCGTATTGGAAATAGAGCAGACTATGGCCGCCCGCTATACCGTCGGAAAAGATGGTAAGATTTCGGCCGTCGATTTCAATCACTCCTATTTCACCCAACACACCATCGAAGGACTCAAATCTCTGGCCAGGTTCTACTATTTTAAAAAGGATTACGCCAAAGCCCGCCAGATTATGACCTACTATTGTGAACACAAAACTTCGTACACGCAGACGCTTTCGGTCATCGCCTTTCTGGCCCTTGGTATGGTATCCGGCACGGATGAAATGACAGGCGGTTTTATCAGGGAAGATCTGTTCATCGCCAACTGCCTTGTCAAAGAAAATCAAATCGACCAAGCCATGAAAACTGTGCGCCGGGCCAACGATAAGATCGAAGGCCAACTGGGGGAAACAATCCCGATCGCTGGAGCCTATTGGGAAGCCCAAAAAATTCTGGGAGACTGCTATCGCCTGAAGGGAAGAACCGATCACGCGATTGATCACTATCGCAAGGCTATCGAGGAAGTTGAAAAAACCCGTGCACAACTGGAGATGTCGCGCAGCAGGATATTGTACGCGGAATCAAAAAACGAGCTTTACGCCTATCTGATCCAACTGCTCGCGAGCCAAAAGCAATTCCAACTCGCATTTGCATATGCGGAGCGATCCCGTTCACGGGCTTTCCTGGATATGTTTGCTAGTAAAAACCTGGAACCCCAAGAAGAAAAAGCGCGTATAATGGTGACCAAACATGATGCCCTGGTGCGTGAAATCCAAGAAATGACGGTACAGGCGATTCTGGGCCAGAGCAGGGGAAAAACGGGTCATTTAAGCAGGGGTATCAACGATAAGCGCAATCAGTTGGAGACCCTCGTTCGTGACTTTTCCGAACAGTATCCAGACTTGGCCACCACCGTTTCGGTAAATCCTGTAGAATTAACTGAAATAATGGAGTCCTTGGAGCCAGGCACAATATTGCTATCCTACTATTCCACAGCGGAAAAAACGATCGCCTGGGTGATCAGCCGCACGCGCTTCCAAGGGGTTGCGCTATCAATGAGCCGGGATGAAGTCAATCAAATGGTGAAGATTTGCCGACAGGCTATTACCGCCAACAAATCCAAAGAATTTTTGACCTCCGCGTCCCAATTGTACCTAAAACTGATTGCACCGTTGGAAGGCGACATTCATGGTGCCAAACGACTGTGCATCATAAGACACGGAAGCCTGCACCATCTCCCTTTCCAAGTGCTATACGATGGAAATCACTATTTAGGAGAAACGCAATCCGTATTTTATGTTCCCAGTTCCAGTGTCTATCTTCTATCACGTGCTAAAAATAGGCCCAAGAAATTATCAATACTGGCCCTGGGAAATCCGGATCTTGATGATGCCTCACTAGTTCTGCCATCGGCAGAAAAAGAAGTGTTAGAAATTAAGGCCCGGTTTAAGGATGCAAAGGTATTCACAGGCCCGCAGGCGAGCAAGCAGGCCTTCCAGAGAAACAAGGAAGAGCACGCCATTTTACACATAGCTTCCCACGCCATATTTGATGATGTCAATCCAATGCAGTCAGGTCTTTGTCTTTCCGGTCCCGGCCTAAAGGGGGGCATGCTCACGTCCTCAGAGATTTACGATATGCGACTACAGGCCTATCTGGTCACACTTAGTGGGTGCGAAACCGCAGTTGGCAAAACAACCTCGGGTGACGAGGTCATCAGTTTGTCACGGGCCTTTCTGTTGGCAGGCGCTTCTTCGGTGGTGTCAAGCCTCTGGCAGGTGGATGACGCATCGACCGCCTTCTATATGACCGAATTTTATTCGGCTCTGCAGAGGACGGATAAAGATCAAGCCTTGAAAATTGCCCTGCAGAGGACCAAACAGCGATATACGGATCCCTATCACTGGGGCGCTTTTGTGCTAACAGGTGATTGGCGCTAACAACACATTTTGAAGATTTCGCGTACGACAACCAAAGCTGTTCACGAGTAAAGCAACTCCTCGATCCGCCAAACAGTAATAGACCCGAGCAAATTTTTTTACAACGTGATCCGTATGTCCTTCTAACATTGCGTCCCTTCAAGAGTTCATGCAGTCTCCCGTCCCCTGATATATCTGCCGTGGCATAATTTCCCTTTTTCGATCGTCTACCAAGTAAAAGCCTGAGCCAATCATCATTTCAATACGATTCATAGGGGTGCTATCCGTTAACAGGGGAGGGTATCATGGCATCGTCTAATTCAATCGAAACCAAAGTTCGCCGACGACAAGTTGAAAGCGTTTTAGAGGTCGGCTGCGGTGGAAAAAAAATAATTGTAAGCAACCCCATGCTGTTCGGTCTGACGGTTTATTGTCGTCACCATGAAACATGGCGCACGCATACTATTGGTGGGCACCTTGATTTTTGTCTCAACAGCCATTTGGAAGACAGCCTGGGTATTGTGACGCTTCTGGATGCCTACAAGGACAAGGTGCTCAAAGGGGTTCAAAAGGGCCTTGCGCTTGACGGTATTCCTTCCGAACTCTTTTCCAGGGGGTATCTTGATCTGGGGAGTGGGCGCTGGTTGCACACCGGCTGTGGTCGAATCCTCTACCGATCCAACGAATATGCACTAAATCGTGAAACCCCCTCCAAACCTTATCGATACGAGAAAGCTATCGACCTTCTATTCGGTGAAGTTGTTTTGTGTGTTAAGGCACTCACTGCAGGGGCATGGTATTTCTCCCAGTTGCACCGCAATCCAGCCTATTTGATGATGAAAAACCTATCGATAGGGCACCTTCCAGAGCAGGTTGAAACCGATTTGCTGGTAAACGAGTTTCTTGACCGGACAGCCACGGGGGAGGTTCATCACACCTGTCTCGCAACCGCACGATTCATGCGTTTGGGCGATCTTGCGCTGGTTGACCGGGATTCCACGGTACACTGAGGTCTCACGTGCACCGTCGGTTTTGAGCGGCGGTTAGCATATCGCTCACCTATTTTGGGGATCAGTTGATGCAAGCTATGAGGAATATCCATAAATACGGATTGTACCTTTTTATCTGGTGGGTTTTCAGCGGCTTCGCCCACGCATCTGTTTGTCCGATTTCCGGTATGGGTGGCCGAAGGGCTTCGGAGATAAGCACACACTGTGAAAGTAACCGGCCAGCAGATGCCAATTACCATTCTGCACGCAGATTGTCAGCGAAAGGACAGTACGAAAAGGCAATTCAATATTATAAACGCGCCATCGGACTGACACCCGAACACATATGTGCACTCAACGATCTGGCCTGGTTGCTGCTAACCTGTCCTGATGCTCGCCACCGTGATCTTGCGCGTGCGATCGAACTGGCCAAAACAGCAGTGAGCGGCAATGGCAAAGATTGCGCGCCTTGTTGGGATACCCTGGGATTGGCCTTGTATAGAAGCGGAAAGAGCAAGGATGCGCATGTGTGTTTCCAGAGAGCTACCTCTCTTGCAGATCCGTCAGATCTCGAATCTATGGGTAATTACCTGGACTCCTTAAAATTCGGCGGTTTTTCAGGCCGCATGAAAGGTGAAGGTTTGTATAAAGCTTGTCACCAGGGGAAGGGATTCAAGAGAATCGTCAAGGAGGCAAACCAACTCCTGTTCAGGCGCAAGGATCCCAAATCGGCTATCGACTTTTATACAGTTGCGCTTATAATCGCGCCGGAAGGAGCCGCCCATCATATGTTGCATTACCGCCGTGCGTTGGCTTGGTATCGCCTTGACGAAAACCACATGTCTCTGGTGGATGCCCACAAGGCAATCCGTTACAACCCGCAATATGTCCCGGCGTATGAATTGTCCGGTACCCTGATGGCTCGGCAGGGACACCATGATGACGCCCTTGAAATATTCTCAAAAGCACTTGTCCTGAGACCATCCAGCGGTTCGTTGCAATACAATCGCGCTGTTTCCCTATTTCATCTCAAACACTACGAAGAAGCACTAACGGCGATTGACCAGGCCATAAAGAGTCATCCAGGAAACCCCGTATACCGGCGATATCGCGACAAGGTTCTTAATAAGCGGTGAAACCATGTCCCAAATCCATACAGGTGAATAGAAGATTACTTGGTCGCAAGCTATTTGGGCAAAAGATGCATTCACAAATCCTATAAATGGAAAAACGTTTTTATTCTATAATCGCTATCGATGCCTATCTGTTTATGACGGGGCACTTTAAGGGAAAGGATCCAAAGGCATGGGAGTGGTTTTGTCGATCGGTCAATACAGTAAGATCAAACAATATAAAAAGCAAATCCGTTCGTCGATGCGACGGAGACACCTTATACTACCCTTAATCCAAAAGATGATAAATGAAGTAAATGCCAAGTCGGTTCTGATCTATGGTTTCGACCCCATACATAATGTTTTCCGTCTTTTACTGCATCGCGGCCACCAGGCCGCTTATTGCCGGGAAATAGTGAAGAAGCTTTCCGAACTCAGTACCGCCAAAAATGCCCTGGTGGGAGTGATCAACCTGAAAGATTCAGATGCCTTGGCAGAAATCATAGAAGAGCCAAGTGACGGTCTCCTCAATTTGTTCGTGACAAGACTTATCATGCCAATTCACTATAGAAGAATGCCCCTGGGGTTGATTGAATTCGTCGGTCGGCCTGATAACAGGTCTTTCGGCTGGGAAGATGAGCAGTTGATTCAGGAAATAGCCTCTATTTTAGCCGGAATTCTCAACAAAGCTGATAATCCTTTGATTATGCGTTACAAATTAAGGCTTTATCGAAAAGTCCTGCACAGCTTCCACATTGATGACACCATCAACCGACGATTCTGGCCCACAGACAAGCCACTTGAAAACCTCTTAATGCAGTTCTACCGCATCCCAAGGGCCTGGATTGGTGCTGCTTTGGAGCGCTGTTACAGACTGCCGTTTACCGATATTCATCCGGATTATATGGTGAGCATGAAGACCATGGCCGGCCTTCCTATTGATATTTTGAAACATCTCGGCTGCCTTCCAACTCGCAACCTGAATGGTCAACCGTTGTTGGTCGTGGGCAATCCATGGGATGTGGCCAAGATTAGGGAACTCCGTTCACTGTACCCTCGAAAGCAGCCGGTTTTTTCAGTAGGTATACAGTCGGACATTATCCAATATTTAGAGAGTATCCCATTTAACGATAAGCAGAAAATGGTGGTGGGACCGCCACCGCCTGCTGCAGGGGTAAAAGACGATCTGAAGCTGAATTTGGATGGTATCTTAGATTTTCTGGATGATTAAACAATGTTGAATGGGAGGATGAGGATCACACTCACATATGCTCTAGTGCTAATGTCCCTGTTTCTTTTATGGGGAGTGCGAGAGATTCCTTGGAATCATGGATTGATTGCAGAACCCTCGGCAACACAATCTATTGCCAATGAAGTCGAGAGTTATTCAAGACCAGCTCGCCCTAATGTCAAAACAATGGTGCAGAAGGGGCACAGCGCCATCGTTGAGGCGGTCTATTTTACTCCGAATGAAAACCGCATGTTGTCCCTGGACGGTGAAGGAGGGGCGTGCCTATGGGAAACGGCGAACGGGCGATTGATCACCACTTGGATTGTTCAACCGCAATATCTGCGTGTCCTCGGGTTTGATCAAAGGGGGAATATTGTGGGTTTACGTGAAGGATACCGCTATCGATTGGACCCTCTGACCGGTAAAACGGTTGACAGGTTTCCGGCGGTTTATGCTCGAAGGCAGAATGTAAAGCACTTTACCGGAAGCATGTTTGCTGCCACGTGGGTGCAAGGTGCAAAGGGATCACCAACGATCATCACGGTTTGGGATATGGCTGAAGGCAAACCTCTGTCTACCATTCCGTTTGCTGAATCAACCGAATTTAACATTACCATAGACCCTAACGGTAGCCTTATCTGCATCACGTGGCGCGAAACGAACGCCTGGAAGGTAAGCATTTACCACACGCGCAATGGACGAATGATTCGACACGGCACCGTTGCTCAAAATGATAATGATGAGATGCTGGATTTTACTCAGGCCGCATTGCATCCGGAGGGACATGTTTTGGCAGTGCCGGAGAACGAAACCAATCTCCGTATTTTGGACTGTCAAATTTTCGATTGGTGTCGAACACTTGAGGGCAAACCATTTATGCCCCGGTTCAAGGTGCAATTTGACCGGACGGGCCGCTACTGTACTTTCAAGAACGGTATCTATGGTTATACCGAGGTCATCGATTTTGAAAAAGGCACACGCGTGCTCGCCATTACTGCCGAGAAGAATGCCTGGATAAGCCCCTCCGGGCGCTATCTGGTAAACACTCCGGCCAACCCCGGCGGTATGTGGGTTCGTTACACAGGCTATACGTTAACACTCATGGATCTCATCAACCGCCGAACCAGGGATTTAGACCAGGAAGGCCATTGGGTCCTGGATATGGCTCTTTCGGCAGACGGGAGGATTCTGGCGGTCGTGGAAGAAACCTTGGTGAATAATGATCCCGCACGTATCGTAAAGTGTCTCGACTTATGGGAAGCCAGGGAGACGTGGCGATTGTCCGGCATACCGGCGGAACTGGAAGCCGAAGATTATAAGGAAATCGGTGACTACCAGGAATTCCAATACCAGCACTGCATATTGAGTGATGACGGGCGGAGGCTGATGGTCCAGACTACCAATGGTGCCGTGTACGTCTTTGACCTGCCGTCAGGTCGCATGGTGTATCACCAACGAGGCCATCTCTATGTCGGTCACGGCATGAGCCCTGACGGGCAATACCTGGCCGTGACTTCCCTGCCTGTTGCTGATGGGGACGATTTCAGCTTTAAGCGTGTTACGTTGGTGGACATCGACTCAAAAAAAGCCGTTCAGGCTTTTAGGATACAATCGGCCGGTGAAATCCATCATGTCGCCTTTAGTCCGGACAGTACATACCTCGCCTGCGTGGCAGACAATAGGGTGGATGTGCGTTTGAACGAGATCGCGATTGCGGAAATGAAAGCCGAGTTGGATCATCTCGAATTCCGATCACATATTGTTGTGTGGGATCTCAGGTCTGGACGGCAGCTGGTTCGCATTGTCGACCAGGAAAGTGACATTTGGCCGCTGGGCTTTAGCCAGGACAGCCAATATGTGGTCAGCGGAAGGCATATCTATCGACGATCAGGCGGGAAAAAGCTGCATACCGTAGAATCGTTAAAGGAACTGGCGGAGGATGAACGCGGGCCTTTCAGAATCCATAGCAGCAGCTTGGGCATGAATCCCCACAGTCGTCACTATGTCGAATTCACTCTGCCAAGTGGCGCATTCAAGATCAAAAGCAGTTCGTCCCACGGTCTGCTGGCTACCTTGTACGATTTCAAAAACGGCCCGCTGATCGTTGCCCCTGAGGGGTTTTACAACGGCTCCGGAGCTTATTCGAAAAATATCCATTTTGTTAGAGAAGGGGAGGTTCTGACTCACGATAAATTTTACGAGAATCGCCGTCGACCTGACTTCGTGCGAGCCAGATTTAAGAAAACAGCTGCTGATTGGTGAATAGTCGATAGGCGGGAATCATCAAGCATCCAAAATTTGCATCCATCGAAGGTATAAACTTTATTTTAGCCTCTCTGGGACTTGATTCCAACACTGAGACATGGCATGGAAATAAATACTTCAGCGGGCATCAAAGGCCAAATCGCTGGTAACGTTTTCCTTTAAAAATTACACGAAGACCGGGAGGCACCCATGCGATTGGTGGCGCGGTTTGTCGTACTGGCGCTCGTCTTTTTTCTGCTAACGGGATGTCTGTTTCAGGATCGATATTTTCGTGCCATCGAGACGGGCGATCTGGCGAACATTCGTACCGAACTGGAGAAAAATCCGCATCGGGTTCACGAGTTGACCCCTGAAGGGGATAATCCGCTTGATGTTGCCGCTTTCCATGGCGAGACGGAAATCGCACGTCTGCTGCTGTCCAAGGGTGCTGACATTAATTATCAGGATCGATGGGGCGACACACCGCTTCACACGGCGATCATCATGGAACGCAGGGAAACGGCTGACCTTCTGCTGAACAAACACCCGAATATTGCTCTAAGGAATCGCCACGGGCAGACGGTTTTACACAAGGTGGCCAGGACCTCGTGGTCTGATTTTGCGCAAAAATTACTTAAAGCCGGTGCGAAAGTTGACGAGGGCGACAACAAACAGGAGACCGCCCTTCACTATGCTGCCAAACGAAGTAATATTACGGTCGTCAGGGTTCTTGTTCAAGGCGGTGCCGATGTCAATGCCAAAAGCAGCGAAAAGAACACCCCTTTGCACTTGGCAGCAAGGCGTGGTGAGTTGGATTTAATCAACTACTTTATAGATAAAGGGGCTGACATAAATGCACGAAACGAAAATGCGTCAACCCCCTTGCATTTAGCCTGTTCGACAGGAAAAATCGAAGCGATCGAGCTTTTGGTGGAAAGGGGCGCCGATGTAGATGCTTTGGATGAATGGGGCAACAACCCTAAAACAGTGGCACAGAATGCCGGAATCCATTGGATTGACATGGCAAAATCGCTTTTTGAAAAGTCCCAACCGAAAAAAACTCACCCAAAACAAACCCAGCCAAGACCAGTTGCAGATACCGCTGCCGTTGTGCCGAATGACAGGCCATCGTCCTCCAAAATTGGAACTGGCTCAGAAGCGCCGCTCGGCCAAAATGAGGCATCCAAGGAGGTTGTTGGCACGCAAGCTGCTATAAAAGAATCACCTATGCCGGTGAAAATACCGCAATTGAATTTCGGAAACTACTATGCGTTGGTCATCGGTATCGACAACTATGCCTATCTGCCGAAGTTGAAAACAGCCGTCAATGATGCCCAGACAATCAATGAAATCCTGAAAAATACCTATGGGTTTGAAACGCAGTTGCTGGTCAACCCAGATCGGGGAAGGATATTGCGTTCGCTGAATTCCATGAGGCGCAAACTGTCGCAGAATGACAATCTGTTGGTCTATTATGCAGGCCACGGATGGCTCGACCGGGATGCCGATGAGGGGTACTGGCTTCCCGTGGACGCGGAAGCCGACAGCAACATCAACTGGGTGGCCAACTCCGCGATTACCGCTACTCTGCGGGCTATCGAGGCCAAGCATGTAATGGTGGTGTCGGATTCTTGCTATTCTGGTAAGCTCAGCCGGGGGGTTTACGTCAAAGATCAATCACCTGGATATTATAAGAAAATCGTGGGCAAAAGAGCCCGCACGGTTTTGTCATCCGGCGGACTTGAGCCGGTGGCGGATGCTTCCTATGGTAGCAGTCATTCGGTATTTGCCAAGTATTTTATTCGGACGTTGGAGGAAAACGTATCGCTAATTGACGGGCTGGAACTGTTTCTCAAGATAAGGCGGCCAGTGATGATCAACTCGGACCAGGCGCCCGAATATGCCGATATCCGTAAAGCGGGTCACGACGGCGGGGACTTCATATTTCGGCGGTTGAGATAAAGCCGATGACCAGCTTTTACATCCTTTATTGACCAATCAGAGTAATCGGGAAATCCATTCCTATTGCAGCCATTAACATAAAGTTAAAGGAAGGGGCCTTCATATAGAAGCTTTTTGATACAGTTAATTTCTTCTATTCAAGATCTGTTTACAGGAAACAATTAGTATTTGACCTGCGTATTTTACCGAATAAAAAGCAGCGATTGATTTTAATTGGCAATACCGACCAGCGTGAATGCACCCCAGTAAAATGGGTTATCGTAACCATTTTGGCGCAAATCTTTTAGTGCATTGCGGTAGGATGCCATGACAGTAGCACCATCTTTGATTCGTTTGAAAAAATAGCGGTTAAATTCCGTCGAGGCTTCTTCAGAAACAGCGTAAAGGGTGGCCAGTACATTATCGGCACCGGCATGCTGAAAAGACCGGAACAGTCCCATAACACCCTCACCAGGAAGAAGTTCGCCTTCTCCGGTGTGGCAGGCCGTAAGGGAAACCAACTCGGCATCGAGATCGAGGGCCATGACATCCCCGGCGGTTAAAAAGCCTTCAATTTTTTCACCCTGAGATGCCGGTGTAAGGACTAAAGCCGGTTCATCAACAAGGTTGACGTGCCCTTTCAAGACCCCGTGGGTAGCGAAAACAAGGTAACGGTATTCCGCAAGGTCCTTTTTTAGAATATTGTTTTTCGTTGCCTCAGGTCCGGAGAGATGATCTGCTTCTGGATCAAACATCTGACACAGGTCCGCGGCCATGTTGCGTGTTTCCGGAAGGCTGCAGAATTCGTCCGATTCTGTTCCTTCAACTGTGCGCATTAGCCGAATCGGAGTGCCGGAAGCAGGCATTGTATCTTTCGATATCACGCCTACAGAGAAAGCCGGATCCGAAAGAACAAAAAGACTTTTTGGCTTGTTGTCGTCTAAATCATTAAGGTTACGATAAAGACTAAGGGCTGATGCAGACTGAAAACTGGAAATGGCACATTGATCTGATAGGTACGTTACATCCGGCGTCAACGATGTTACCAGCGTCCCATAGGGAATCATAGTCAAAGTTTCGTCGGGGATGATAATCAAGTGGTCGGCACTCTTTAGGTGTTCCTGGAATCCATCAAAGAGCGTTCCATAAAGTCCAAAAGAGGCTTCCGTATCGAACTTTTCAAGATCAGATGCAGTTTGTATGTTATCGAAAAAAGAACGGTAACTCTGCACCTTCTGATCAACTTCTGTCCGACTGACGGCGATACGGCGGCTGTCGATAATTGTCTTGTCTTTAATCAACCATGCTAAAAGCGATTCCTCAGTAACTTCGAACTTTAGTACGAGTTCATTTGGGTAAAGCTCCAGATTGGCGATTTGCTCCGGCTTTGGATAATGCGCAGCCATGTATTTACCATATAGTTGTTTTTCTGCATTGAGCTCAGTAAAGAGTTGATTTCTTTCTTCCTCGAGGTCCTCGATTTCATCTTCGGTCATGGCTCCTGCGACGCCATCTTTGATCTCAGTAGCGCCTTTGATGATTAAATATGATACCAAACCAGCTAAACCAACATTTTTCTTTTTCGCATAGATTTTATCGATTTCATCGACGTCCTCAGCATTTTGCGCTAACCGCAATTGCCTTAGTTGTTCAGTTATTTCATCCAATTTTTTTTGTTTCTGAGTAAAATCACCCTTTGGCTCACTAAGATTAGTTTTCTTTTTGGCGGTCCGTGCATATTCCTCCGAGAACAATCGGGCGGCCATTGTTTCGGATACCATGTAGGCTTTTTCACTATCGCCCATCTCAAAATAAAGGCGGGCACTTGCTTCATAAGCATCGAGGATGCTGAATCCATCTAACCTTTTCTGATAATAGTATTGTTTTTGGTCTGGTTTTAGCAGGTCACGCTGGTTTTCAGCGTTTTCAATGACCGTGTTCAAAATCTTCAATGCATTTTCATTATGCCCTGTTTTTTCCAAAGACAAGCCAAGACCAATTTGGCACGCCATACGCTCTCCTAATCCTGACAGCTGTTTTCTGGTTGGATTTGATGTGGGCTTTAGATTAAGCGTAAATGTACCTTTAGACGCTTTGGTTTCAACATCGAAAAGGTCGAGGTCCTCATTCATTGCATCCAAAAACTCTTTGGTGGCATTTTCATATTGATTGATATGATAAAAATATAGCCCGCTGTGGAAGGGGCGATGGATGGCGGCATTGATTATATCGAGATATTTTTTAGCGTTGGTTTGATCACCATTGAACAGGTAGGCTTTGAAGAGCCCCGCCTGAACGCCAACTTGGGTTATCGCAGCATCCTTTTGCTGTTCAGGATGCAAGTTCATGTAGTTCATAATGTCGTTGTAGGTGCCAATCGCATTGGTATATTGCCGCATATTGATATAGATACCGGCGAGATTGAATTTGTCGGTGCACAACTGGAGACCATATTTTAATTCGGTGTTGATTTCGATGGCGTTTTTTAAATATTCAACGGCCATCTGTTGATTTCCAATATCATTATATGTCAGGGCTAGATTGGCATATTTCGCAGATAGGTCTTTTTGATTACCAATGGTTTTATCGAGGACAATTCCTTTTTCATAATGATCAATGGCCTTATTGTATTCACCGATATCGCTGTAAAGCATTCCTAACTCATGATAACACGCGGCAAGTTTGGCCTGATTATTCGTTTTATCAAAGATGAGTTTGGCCTTGACACCATTTTCAATAGCTTCAACGGTTTCTCCAGTTCGGTAGTGGTAATGGATACACTTATCAAGAAACCGATCGCCGTCTTTGTTTGAATATTTCGAAGCATCGAAATCGACATGCTGATCATCAACAATCTGAGTTGTCGAAGCACAGGACGCAACAAGCAGACAGATAAAAATGGAAAAAATCAATCGCTTCATGTCTAATCTCCTATAACGTACATTCCGTTTGAAGGTGAAAGGATAACGATGACAATTGGCATAGGTTAATTTGAGACAGCCACTATTTCTACGCGCCGATTCAATGCACGACCGGATGGTATTTGGTTGTCAGCCAAAGGGCGATTTTCGCCGTAGCCTTTCGCTATGAATTTGTTGGGATCGACGCTGAATTTAGAGATCAGATAATTTAAAACAGAAAGGGCACGGTCTTCCGATAATTGAAGGTTGTATTCCGAATTGCCGGTGCTGTCCGTATGGCCTTCGATGATAAATGATTTCGTTGAAAGCTTTTGCGAGCTCAGCGCCCTTCCAACTTCTTGCAACTGGCGGGTTGAGGCGGGTTTGAGGTTTGCCGAATTCAGGTTGAACAGAATATTGTTAAACCTGACACGCGTTTCTTTTTGTCTTACGCCACCCGGGCCCATCAGGATAATAGGGCTGTCCTGCAACTCGGCGATGATTTTTTCAGATGTAATGATATCTGCCTCCCTGTATAGTGACAGCTTTTGTTCAGCAGCTTTTAAACCTTCCTTGGCCAATTTATCCTCGGGTGCGAATAACAACCCCTTTTTATATGAAATAATGGCCTTTTCGTACTGGCCGGTTTTAAGATAGGCGTCCCCCTGTCCGAAGTAGGCAACATACAGGTTCGGGTTAGCTTCCGCGGCCAATTGATAGTGAGTTATGGCCTTTTCATATTGACCCAGATGTTCAAAGGCATCGGCCAGATTGTTGTGCGCTTCCGCGAATTTTGGGCACTTTTCAACCAATTGCAGATAAAACTTGGCCTTTTGGCTGTAATCCGATGCGCGAAGGGCGTCCTTGTAAAGGGACATGCGCGTGTTGCAGGGCTCTAAAGCTATCGAATTGGTCGGGCAGGAAATGCAGAAAACCAGCCCGGATAATATAAAACTGAAAACTCTTAAGAACATGTTCTCCCCCTTGCGAAAACAAAGTTGGTCCGTTTCCCGCGCAGGCATGCCTTTAATTTTCAAGAGAAACAAACGGCCATAAAATGATGACACACCTGTCGGGTTCCATTCGCACTGAACAATTGTGAAAAGGTTTGAAAACCTGTTTCATGGTCACTGCTTTTGGGTCAGCAGTCCTTCGCGCGCATGAATCTTCTTCAATTCTGAATCGTATTCTCGCGACAGGATATGTGCAGGGGGTACTCAGCCTATGCCTGGCCTGGATGTTACTGGCGTAAAACCCTGCAATATGCTAACGGCGGTTTCGCCGGAACCCTACAGGTTAAGAGGGTGGAAGAATGGATCTGCTTAAAGGAATTCCAAACATCAATATTTTGATGATATGGGCTATTTATGGTTGAAGGAGAATCGGTGATAGAATTCCGAAACCGAGGAACCTATCTCTAATAATTTTTGGTGAACGTTCTTATCATTTTTTATATGCGTATATTCCTTTTCTTTTTCACGAATGCCGGCAACTCCCCTGTGCCGCCTGCCCTCAAGAGGCAGGCTTTCTCTAAGGCCTGTTGAAAAATTCTCAAGGTCAATAATCGGCTTTTTCGATGCAAAAAAGAGTATTTCCTCTGTGCCCGATGTTTCATCCAGGAAGAATTCCATGGTTGAATTCGGAATTATCTTATCCTGTTTGGCGGCGATTGGGTTTTGACCGGTCTCGTATTTTTGGTTAGGGAATAGGCGGAAGGCATGCCCACTGCTATCGACCTGGTAAAGATAGACGTAGCTTTTAATATTGGGGTGAACCACAAAGTAGTATCCGTCCCCAGAGAAAAGGCTGTCACCTTCACGGATATACTCCGATGTTCCATCAGGGCGATAACGGTACATCCCAAATCCGACATTGAATGCGTAGGTAATGACGGGCTTCATATCGTTCTGAGCGTTTGGCGCTGGTTTAGAAACGGCGGTAGGCGAAGTTGAAACGATTGAGCTTGAAGGTGGGATGACCGTTTTTTGATTCGAAAGTCCCGAATTTGAATTGGGCACGGGCGTATTGGATTGCGATGCAACCGGTGTTGAGGTCTGTTGTTGCGGCGTCGGTGATTCCCGGTTATCCGCTCTATCGGTTGCCGTAACCATGTAGACAACTGCCACGATGGCCACAATGGCCACGAGAACGATTACGACGTATAAAGGCGCATTGTTGCTGGTTTTATTAATGATGAATTTTTCGACACCCGAGGCATCAATTTTGTCGCCATTGACTTTGGTTTTTTGGGCACCGGAGCCTAAATGATCGCCAACACGGGTTCGATGGGAGTGGTCGTCGACATGCAAATTGCGCTGTGAATGGTCACTTACTTTAGTTGTCTTAACAGAATGGTCGTCGATGTGAACGTCCTGAGATGAATGATCGTCCACTGTTTTGTGGCTGACCGAATGATCATCAACCTCGGCGTACCCGACGTCACCGGAAAACTGCGGCTTCTTTTTGCCACGATCGATTTCTTCCATAAGCGGAGCCTCAAAAGGGAGAGCAAATCAGTGAGTTGTATATAAGGACGAACTGAAAACAGAAATTATTTGAAATAGCGCACTAAAATAATGAACAAATACAAATTGAAGACTGATAGGGCAAACTGGATAACATGTTGTAATTACATTTAATATGAACTTTTTGTCAAGGCCGTTAAAATGATATGATTACAATGTGTTAGAAAAAAATTGGGGGTTCATGGTATTATAAATGGTACTAATTGGGTGCCATGGCAGTCAGTTTTACTCGGCTATTTTAGAATGAAAGACTGAACGTATGCATTTGTAGTTATCTTAAATATTAAATAATATTGACAATTTAAGTGCCTCCCTGTTAAACAGTCATTTGAAAAAGGTAAGATGCTCCTGAGCAATTTGAGAGAAGCGTCATTCTCATCTGATAATAGTTCACAGGGATGCAGATCAGATTGTTTGATAAGGCTATTCGGAGTCGTCAAGCGACATGTAAAAAGAAATTGGTAGTAAAAATCACCAAATGAAGAGTGCGGGTTTCTGAGTATCCATGATGAATTTATTACACTACTGATTGGGAGTATATATGAAAATTAGATACCGATTAGGATTCATACTGGTATTTTTTTGTTTTGGTATAATCTCAAGCAAGCTGTTTGCTAGTGCTTTAGATCCAAGCCTTGAGTTAGGAATTCGATATATGAATATTGCAGAAAGATATCATAATTTCGAAAAGTTCGACAAGGCATTAAAGAACTGTGAGAATTCTATAGCAACTTTAAAAATCGCCACAGCCGAGGATACTGAAAACCAAAAGTTCTTAGGAGAAGCATATTATTTAAAGGCCAACATTTTAACGGCCAAAAAGGTATCTGATAGCGAAATAATAGAAACATTAAAATTAGCCCTACAATCAGCACCAGACATGCCGCCACCTCAAAATATCACTACCCACCCGCGTTTGGCAGCACTTTTCAACCAAGCCCAGTCTCAAACCTATGATGATCAATGCAATAGGGCGCTTCACCTATATGCGGATGAAAAGTATTGTCAGGTGGCTGATATATTGGAAGCGATCACGCATAAATGCTCCGATCAGCAGTTGGCTAAAAAAATCTTAGAGAAAAGTCGAAATAAGTGCCAAGGCAATGACCCTCCGCCGAGCGGGAAACCGCGAGTGGGCGTTTGCCAGGTTATATACAATGACCAGTACAGCCACAGTTCAAGTCGTAAAGTTAAAGGGCGGTTTCCAGATAATGATGTACTGAAGGTGATTGCGACCTCATCAAATCAAGTTGAATTCGTTCAAATCGACAACAATTTGCTGGAAAAACAAATTGATAAACATGGCTTGTTCTGCCCGTTTGCGTTTTTAATTCGAGTAGGAAGAATATATGAAAACCCATGCGTAGATATTCTTGCTTCAATTGAAAAAAATGTCAAAGAGCTCTCCTTGCCTGAAACGTCATTCAACGACCTTCCTGATAGCGTTGCGGAAAAGCTGAAAATTATAGCAGCGGACTTGGGTGTTGATTATCTCTTTTTATTTTATGTAGAAAATAGTAGCCTAGGAATTGATATAGACTTGATGTTTTATAATGCAGACGCTCCAAAAAAGCCGGTTGTGAGGAAATCATGGAATGATTTAACGCGAAGGCGTGTTACTATGAAGCGAATAGATGACTGTGCTTCTCTGATTAGAGAGTATTTCCAAGAAATGGGGCTATAGATTCTAATAGGATGAGGTTATCACATCACTGATTAGAGATTCGATATTAAGGCAAAGAGATTGATAGGTGTAGGCGTGCCAGATAATATGTGTTCAGTTTCAAATGAATTCTCCGCATAAAAAGCTCTTAATCCCGCAAGCCCGACCTATCATCGACGGTGGATTGCCGTGATCTGAAGCAGAATATTAAAAGGTCATGAGCCCATTTCCCGCATCATCCCGGTAAAACCAAAAAAAATTTAACAGCTTATATTCATTGATAAAAAGTTCTGAATCTGCAACGAATACAGGTGCCCGCCCAGCTTTACCTACGATCTAAGATATTGGAGTTCGAGGCATGCCCCTCACCAAAGCAGGCATTATCGAGAAAGTTACCCAAGAGACCGGCCTAACGAAACATCGATCCCGGCGTGCTGTTGAATGTGTCTTGGAAATCATGAAGGGCTCCTTGACTTCCGGCGAAGATGTCTTGATCAGTGGCTTCGGCAAATTCTGTGTTCGCGATAAATCCGAACGGCGCGGTCGGAATCCGGCCACGGGAGGCTCGCTGATATTGCCGGCCAGACGGGTCGTGACCTTCAAGTGCTCGGGCAAGCTGCGGGACCGGTGCAACGGCGAAGTGTGCAAGACAGAAGATTAGCGCGTCATATCTTAACTATTCGATCATCGTGATGATGGCACCCAATCGTCGGTTGGGGGCGTTACGATTTTCCCGGGATATTTTCTATCGGCAGCCGATCGGATTATACCTTGCCAATTTGCTACAAAGACATATTCGACACGACCATCAACGGCGTCATCGTAACAGACGCCCAAGGTCGTTTGACCCATATCAACCGTCAGGCGGAAAAGATTCTAGGTTTCAGTGTCCGCCGGCATTGCGGCCGCTACATTAACGATCTGCTGCCCCTGACCGGGCCCCAGGTCATGGCCTGTCTGGCGAGCGGCGAACCGAACTTGGGCCACCAGATCAAAGGCAAGGTGGTGGATCTCGTGTTGTTCATCACCTTGATCAAGTCGGACAAGGGACGCGTTAGGGGTGCGGTTTGCACCTTCCAGGAGATGGGCCAGTTTGAAATGTCGGCCCGCAAGCTGGAATCCTATCAGCAACTGAACCGGGAACTGGCGGCGATTTTCGATGCTTCTTCGGACGGGCTCTGGGTGTGCGACCACGAGGGCAAGGTGATCAACATCAACAAGGCCTCGGCCCAGCTCAACGGGATCAAGGCCGAGGAAATCATCGGACAATCCATCGGCGATCTGGTGGAAAAGGGATTCTTCGACCGCTCGGTCACCCTTGAAGTGATCGAGACGCGGCGCCAGGTGAGCATCATGCAGTTCGTGCACCGCACCAACCGCTATCTGCTGGCCACCGGAACACCGGTCTTTGACGAGCAGGGGAATCTGCACATTGTCGTAGTCAACGAGCGGGACATGACCCAGCTGAACGTGATCCGCCAGGAGCTCGAACAGACCCAGATGGTCACCGAAAAGATGCGCGATGAATTGACCGAGCTGCGGTTGATGGAATTGAAGGATCCTTCCATCATCGCCGAGTCCAAGGAGATGCGCGAAGTTCTGGCGGTGGCCCTGAAACTGGGACGCCTGGACGCCTCCAACATCCTGATCCTGGGGGAGTCGGGCACGGGCAAGGGGCTCATGGCCCGGTTCATCCACAAGAACGGCAGCCGCCGCAAAAAGCCCTTCATCCCCATCAACTGTGCGGCCTTGCCGGAGAACCTGCTGGAAGCGGAGTTGTTCGGCTACGAGCACGGCGCCTTCACAGGCGCCCGGGAGCAGGGCAAGGCCGGGTTGTTCGAACTGGCCCATGAAGGCACCCTGTTTTTGGATGAGATCGGCGATTTGCCGCTGACCCTGCAGGCCAAACTGCTCAAATACCTGGACGACCACGAGATCCTGCGCCTGGGGGGTGTGAAGCCCCGGACCATCGACTGCTCCGTGATCGCCGCCACCAACCGGGATATCGAGGACCTCGTGAAACGCCGTCAGTTCCGGGAAGACCTCTATTTCCGTCTGAATGCCTTCACCCTTCAGATTCCGGCCCTACGGGAGCGGCTTGAAGATATTTTCGAGCTGATCCGTTTCTACCTGGCCCGCTACAGCCGAACCTACCGCACAGAGTGCCGGCTCATGCCGGAAACCCTCGAGAAACTCCACAGCTATGCCTTTCCGGGCAATGTCCGGGAGTTGAAAAACCTGATCAAGCGGGCCGTGGTAATGGGGGAGAGCGAGATGCTGGATGGCTTCCTGAAACGGAGCCTGGGGGCGGTACTGCCTGCGGGGCCGCTCGACAGCTACCCCCGGTCCGGAGGTCGACAACTGACCGCGGAAGTGAACGCGTATGAAAAGGAACTGCTCAAGCATGCCGTTCGGCAGTGCCGAACCACCCGTGAGCTGTCATCTGTTTTGGGGATCAGTCAGCCTACGGTGGTGCGGAAAATGAAAAAATACGGCCTGTCCTTCAAATAAGATTCATAAATGAATCATATTTTTTGTAATGCCTTGAATTTAAATGCAATTTTATAGAAATATAATTGATTTGTATTTGAATCTATAAATCTTAAATAATAACAAATAGATAAAATACAATTGATTTGTTTGTGAATCAATGCTGCGGTGAGTCATCACTATCTGCGCTGGTTTTCCTTGGTTTCCTGCCTTCTTCTGCTTCGAACAGCTTGGCCCGTAAATTGCTGACACTATTTCAGGTCAATTCTCTTCCAACCGGCTTGCCAGCAGAGGAGGCTCAATGGATTCATCATCCAAATCGGAAGCGTTGCGCCGGTCCCGGGCGAACGTGATCGCCAAAGGCTACGCCAGCGGGACGGCCACCTATGTGGATCATGCCCGGGGCGCCATGCTCTATGACGTCGACGGGCGTGAATATATCGATTTCGCCGGGGGTATTGCCGTGATGAATGTCGGCCATTCCCATCCCAAGGTCGTTGCGGCCATCCAGGATCAGGCTGCCAAGTTCACCCACACCTGTTTCATGGTGCTGCCTTATGCGCCGGCCGTCGATCTGGCGGAAAAGCTCTGCCGACTCGTGCCGGGCGACTTCGAGAAAGCGGCCCTGTTTATCAACAGCGGGGCCGAAGCGGTGGAAAACGCCGTCAAGGTGGCCCGCTACGCCTCGAAGCGCCAGGGCATCATCTGTTTCGAAAATGCTTTCCACGGCCGCACCCTCATGGGCATGAGCCTCACCAGCAAGGTGAAACCCTACAAATTCGGCTTCGGCCCCTTTGCCCCCGAAATCTACCGCATGCCCTTTGCCTATTGCTACCGCTGCCCCTTCGGGCTGACTTATCCGGACTGCCGGACGGCCTGCGCGGACCATCTGGAATCTTTCCTGGTGTCCCATGTGGCCCCGGAAAACACGGCGGCCGTTCTCGTCGAGCCGATTCAGGGCGAGGGCGGTTTCATCACGCCGCCGCCGGAGTACTTCCCCAAGCTGAAGCGCATTTGCGAAAAGCACGGCATCCTCTTTATAGCCGACGAGATTCAGACCGGCATCGGGCGGACGGGAAAGATGTTCGCCATGGAGCACTGGGGGCTGGCGGCCGACATCACCACCGTGGCCAAAAGCCTCGCGGCGGGAATGCCTCTGAGTGCGGTGGTAGGCCGCAGGGACCTCATGGACAGCGTGCATCCCTCGGGTGTCGGCGGAACCTACGGCGCCAATCCCCTGGCCTGCCGGGCGGCCCTGGCCGTGCTGGAGATTTTCGAGACCGAAGACCTGATGGCCAAGGCCCGGACCCTGGGGGAGAAGCTCCGGGGGCGGTTCGACCAGTTCCAGGACGAATTCGAAATCATCGGCGACGTGCGCGGGATCGGGCCCATGTTGGCCCTCGAGCTGGTGGAAGACCGCCACACCAAGGCACCGGCCGCGGATGCCGCCAAAAAACTGGTGGGCTACTGCCACGAAAAGGGATTGATTCTCCTGGCCTGCGGCGGCTTCGGCAATGTCATCCGGGTTTTGATGCCGCTGGTGATCACCGACGAACAACTGGAAAAGGGGCTGTCCATCATGGCGGACGGCCTGGCGGCCATCGGCACCTGATATGAAGCCCCCCCTTACCGGCGAGGCCTGCTCCTGGTCCGATATCAAGGGTCGCCTTGATCCGGAGTGGAGTTACGTGGTCATCGAAACGGCGGCGGCCACGCCCGGCACCGAGGTTTTTCATGCTATTGCCGACCTGTTGGCGGAACATGCCGATGGGATTCGATCCCAGGAAATATGCCGGGAAGCGGGTTCCGGAAAGTTGTTGATGCTGGTGCAGATCGAGCCCGATCAGGCCGAGGCGGTCAAACACAAGCTGCTCGACCCGCGGCTGCCGCCTTCGGTGACGGTCTATTTCTACAACCATTCCCCCCGGGGGAACCAACTCTGACGACGTCCGATGGGCGTCCGAGTCATTTGCAGAAAGGAGCATAGATTATGCCGCGAGACGTGGCCCTGGCTTTATCCGAAACCGAGCGAATGGTGAACTTGATCATGACCCCGGACGCCGATGTGACCGAGGCGGACCGACAGCGCATCGCCAAGGAGACGGTCGAGAACTTCGGCAATCACATCAACAAGGGCTTTCTGGATTACCGCAAATCCGTGACCGAGACGACGGATTTCGCCGTAACCGAATGGTATGGCCAGGGCTCCAAGATGATTGACGCCCTGGGGCGTGAGTTCATCGACATGTTGGGCGGATTCGGTCTGTATTCCCCCGGTATTCGTCACCCCAAGATTATCGCCGCCGTCAAGGCCCAGCTGGACCGCAGCCCCCAGTACAGCCAGGAAATGCTCGACCCGCTACGGGCGCATCTGGCCAAAGTGCTGGCCCTGCTCACGCCGGGCGACATTCAGTACGGTTTCTTCGCCAACAGCGGCACCGAAGGGGTGGAGGGGGCCATGAAGCTGGCCAAGCTTTACACCCAGAAAAAAGGTTTTATCTCGATGCTCAAGGGCTTCCATGGCAAGACCCTGGGATCCTTGTCGCTGATGGGCAAGTCCGTTTTCCGCAAACCCCTGCTGCCCCTGCTGCCGGGGGTGCGGCACGTGCCGTTCGGGGACGCCGGGGCCGTGGAAACCATGCTTGCCTCGGCCAAGGCGGTGGGCAGCGGGATCGCTGCCGTTGTGGCCGAGCCCATCCAGGGGGAAGCCGGCGCCATCGTCCCCCCCGATGACTACTGGCCGCGACTGCGGGAATTGTGCGACTTTTACGGGGTCCTGCTAATTGCCGACGAGGTCCAGACCGGCTTCGGGCGCACCGGCAAGATCTTCGGAGTCGATCATTGGGATGTGGCCCCGGATATCATGTGTCTCGGCAAAGCACTGGGTGGCGGGGTCGTTCCCATGTCGGCCTTCCTGTCCACGCCCAAGATCTGGTCCTGCATGGAACCCAACCCCTTCATGCATACCACCACCACGGGAGGCAACCCGCTGGCTTGCGCTGCCGCCCTGGCCCAGATCAATGTCCTCCTTTCCGAGGACCTTGCCGGGCAGGCCGCCACCAAGGGCGCGTATATCCTCGATAAATTGAACGGATTGAAGCAACAGTATCCGGGTATCCTGAAGGAGGCCCACGGCAAGGGGCTGCTGATCGGCATGGAATTCCCCTCAGACCAGACCGGCTACGCCGTGGCGTCGGGCCTTTTCAGCCGCGGTGTGCTGACCGCCGGGACATTGACCAACTCCAAGACGATCCGGATTGAACCGGCACTGAACGTGCCCATGGAGATCGTCGACGAGATGCTCAGCCGGCTGGAGGACACCTTCAAAAGTATCGTTTAGGGTGAGGTGGTGAACCCCCGGGGTGATCCCGGGAAAGGAGGCCATGATGAAAGTGATCAACGTCGATCTGACGACCAAAACCATTCGAACCGTGAATCTTCCATCCGCTTATGAAGGACTTGGCGGACGGGCCCTGACCTCAAACTATATCAACGACAATGTGCCCGCCGACTGCGATCCCCTGGGCCCGAAGAACCTCTTGATCTTTGCACCGGGCTTTTTCAGCGGGACGCCGCTGGTCAACACAAGCCGTCTTTCCGTGGGCGCCAAGAGCCCGCTGACGGGTGGCATCAAAGAGAGCAACGTGGGGGGGACTGTGGCGGCGGCTCTGGCCAATCTGGGCATTTCTGCCCTCGTGGTGGAGGGGCAGGCGTCCGCAGGCGAGTCCTGGCTGATCAAGATCGACGCGGACGGCCAGGCGGAGTTGATCGACGGCGCCGACTGTCGCGGCATGCGCACTTACGGCCTGGTTGAAAAACTTCTGGCGGTCTACGGGCCTAAAAACAGTGTGACCTGCATCGGGCCGGCGGGTGAGAACCTGATGAGCGCGGCTTCAATCCAGACCACCGACCTGGACAGCCATCCCTGTCGGGCGGCCGGGCGCGGGGGGCTGGGGGCGGTAATGGGTTCCAAGGGGCTCAAGGCCCTGATCGTCAGCCGGTCGGGCAAGGCCGCCGATCCCCTGGCGGATCCGGACGCCTTCAAGGCCGCGGCCAAAGCCTATGCCCAGGCGGTCAAGGCCGATGAGTTCAGCGGTGAAATCCTGCCCGAGCTGGGATCCGCCTGCCTGGTGGAGGCCATCAACGCGGTGGGGGCCTTTCCGACCCGCAATGCCCGGGAGGGCCAGTTCGAGAAGGCCGACCAGATCAGCGGCGAGACCATGGCCGGTATCATCCGCGAGCGTGGCGGCAAGACCACCCACAAGGGCTGTGCCCAGTGCATCATCGACTGCTCCAACGAATATGTCGACCCTCAGGGCAAGTATGTGACCTCTTCCCTGGAGTACGAGACCATCTGGTCAATGGGCGGGATGATCGGCAACGGTGATCTGGACGCCATCGCCCGGCTTGATTTCCTGTGCGACGACATCGGGCTGGACACCATCAGCACCGGGGTGGCCATCGGTGTGGCCATGGATGCCGGTTATCAATCCTTCGGGGATGCCCAGGCCGCCATTGCCATGGTGGAAGAAGTGGCGGCCGGCACCGATTTCGGCAAGATCCTGGGTCACGGGCCGGCGGCGGTGGGGAAGCATTTCAACCACGACCGGGTGCCGGTCATGAAAGGGCAGAGCATGGCGGCCTACGATCCCCGCGCCATTCAGGGCATGGCGGTCACCTATGCCACCTCGCCCATGGGCGGCGATCACACGGCCGGCTGGGTGGTGGACCAGAATCTGGAAGACTTCGGCGGCACCCTGGACCGCTTTTCGGCCGAAGGTCAGGTGGAAGCCTCCCGCAACACTCAGATTCACATGGCCGCCGTGGATTCGGTGGGCATCTGCGATTTTGCCCAGTCGGGCCTGGCTGCCGAGGGGGGGATGGAGAACGTCTACCGGATGGTGGCGGCCAAGTCCGGCAAGCCTTTCGGGGAAGACGACTGGCAGGGCCTGGGCCTGCGCGTGCTGAAGGCCGAGCGGGCCTTCAACCGGCGGGCCGGCTTTACACCCGCCGACGATCATTTGCCGCCCATGTTCTACGAAGAACCCCTGCCGCCCCATAACAAGGTGGTGGTGATCAGTGCTGAAGAGTTGGAAAACACCTTTGACTTCTGAAGGTGACGGCCATGCAGGTGCAGGTTAAACTTTACGGCACCCTGGGCAAACGGGTGCCCGGCTACGACCACCGGACGGGTTTGGCGGTGGATGTGGACGAGGGGGCCACGGTGGCGGATCTGATGCGCCGGATCGGCGTTCCCCTGAAGAAGGTCGGCATGGTGACCTTGGACGGCCGCCTGGCCGGCAAGGAAACCCTTTTGCAGGCCGGAATGCAGGTCAAGGTCTTTCATCCCATTTTCGGCGGATAGAAGGAGACGATCCATTGGACGGATGCTTCGGTCAGGTTTTGAAAATCGATCTCGACACGCGGCAATGGCATGTCGAAGAGATCCCGGAAGACATTCAACAGACCTATTTGGGGGGCAAGGGGTTGGCCACGCACCTGCTGTGGGAGAACAACCCGGCCGGGGTCGACCCCCTGGCGCCGGAGAACTGCCTGATCTTCGCCACCGGCCCGGCCACGGGCAGTGCCGTGTGGGGCGGATGCCGCTATGGGGTCTACACCAAATCCCCCCAGACGGGCTTTTATGCGGAGTCCTATTCCGGCGGCAAGGTGCCCGAGGCGATCGCGGCCACGGGCTTCGATGCGGTGCTGATCAAAGGGGCCTGTGCCGCGCCCACGGTTCTGGGGATTTTCCCGGACCGGGTGGATTTCCATGGGGCCGGCGATTTATGGGGACAGGACACCTACACCACCGAAGACGCCGTCCTGGACCGCTTCCGGCGGGACGACGCCGGGTTCCGTCGTCCGGGGGCCGTGGTGGTCGGACCGGCTGCCGAAAACGGCGTCCGCTTTGCTGTTATCAAGAACGATCGCTGGCGCAGCGCCGGACGCACCGGGGTGGGGACGGTTCTGGGGGCCAAACGTGTCAAGGCGATTGTCTTCCAGGGGAACCGCAAGCGCCCCCTGCACGATGAAGATGCCGTGCGCACTTTTGCCAGGCACCTGATGGCCGAGGGGCGGGACAATCCGGGGGTCAAGGCCTATAAATCCATGGGCACCTCCCAGATGGTCAAGATCATGAATACGGCCAAGGCGTTTCCCACGCGCTACTGGTCCATGGGGACCTGCCCGCACTGGGAGGCCATCAGCGCCGAGGCCCTGCACACCCGTTGCGACGTGGAGCCCCACGCCTGCCTCAAATGCTTCATGGCCTGCGGCCGGATGACGCGGGTCAAGGAGGGGCCCCATGCCGGTCTCCAGATCGAGGGCCCGGAATACGAGACCATCTACGCTTTCGGCGGCCTGTGCATGATCGATTCCATCGAGGCCATCATCCACCTCAACGACATCTGCGACCGGCTGGGCATGGACACCATCACGGCCGGCAATCTGTGCGCCTTTGCCATCGAAGCGGTGCGCCGGGGCAAGGCGGATTTTGCAGTCGATTACGGCGACGCGGACGGCGTGGCAACCCTGCTGCAGTTGATCGCCGCCCGGGAGGGCATCGGCGCTGTTCTGGCCGAGGGCCTTCCCCATGCCGCCGCCCAATGGGGGCTGGAAGACATCGCCGTGCACGTCAAGGGCATGGAGCCGGCCGGCTACGACCCCCGGCCCCTGAAGGGCATGGGGTTGGCCTATGCCACTTCCGACCGGGGGGCCTGCCACCTGCGCGCCACTTTTTACAAGCCCGAACTCAGCGGGATGATTCCCCCCGATCAGGTGGCGGGCAAAGCGGAGATGTTTGTCGATTTCGAAGATCGCCTGACCCTCTTCGATGCCCTTATCCTGTGCCGGTTCTACCGGGATCTTTATCCCTGGGAGATGCTGACGGAGATGATCCAGGCCCTGACCGGAATGAATGCCGACCTTGCCCGGTTGCGGCGCATCGCCGCTGATATCGCCACCCTGACGCGCCGTTTCAACATCCGCGAGGGATTGACGGTGGCCGATGACCGCCTGCCGCCGAAACTGCATCGCCGGCTGGAGGACTCGGGCCTGGTGGTCACGGAGCAGGAGATCGACCGCATGGTGCAGGACTACTACCGGCTGCGGGGCTGGGATGCGGACGGAACACCGACAGGATAGGAAACGCGATGGGGACGACAACCGTAGGGGCGATCCAGATGGCCTGCGGCGCGGACCGCGCCGCGAACCTTGAACGGGCGGAAAATCACGTCCGGGCGGCGGCGGACCGGGGCGCCCGCATTATTCTGCTGCAGGAGCTGTTTGAGACGCCCTATTTCTGCCAGGAGGAAAATGCGGCCCATTTCGATCTGGCGCGCCCCCTGGGGGAGAATCCCGCTGTCGCTCGTCTTGCGGAGGTGGCCCGGGAGCTGGAAATCGTTCTGCCGGTCAGTTTTTTCGAGCGTGCCCATCAGGCCCATTACAACACGGTGGCGGTCATCGATGCCGATGGATCCATGCTGGGGTTTTACCGTAAAACCCATATCCCCGACGGACCTGGGTATGCGGAAAAATTTTATTTCAATCCGGGCGACACCGGATTCCGGGTCTGGCCGACCCGCCATGGGACGATCGGTGTCGGCATCTGCTGGGACCAATGGTTTCCCGAAGCCGCCCGGAGCATGGTTTTGATGGGGGCCGAGATACTGCTTTACCCCACGGCCATCGGCTCCGAGCCCACCGCGCCGGCGTGGGATTCCAAAGCCCATTGGCAGATCTGCATGCGCGGACACGCGGCGGCCAACATGGTTCCGGTGGTGGCGGCCAACCGGATCGGACGGGAAGCCTATGGGAAGACCGACATCCATTTTTACGGATCGTCTTTCATTGCCGGCCATTTTGGCGAAGTATTGGCGGAAGCCGATCGTTCGACCGAAACCATCATCACCACCTCGCTGGACCTGGAACGCATCCGGCGCGATCGGCGCAGCTGGGGCCTCTTTCGTGATCGTCGGCCGAGCTGTTATCGCCCCCTGCTAACAGCTGACGGATCACACCGTATTGACTTGGACTGACACCTTATCTCGGGACTATGAATGGATTGAAGCGCATATGAATCGAAACCAGACAACGCAACCGGAGCAGGGTCTGACCGCTAAAAACGTTTGCAAGACATTCGGCCAGGTCAAGGCCTTGGATGATGTAACCCTGGACGTTCAGCCCGGCGAATTCTTTACCCTGTTGGGGCCTTCCGGCTGTGGCAAGACGACGTTGCTGCGCATTATCGCCGGTCTCGAACTGGCCGATTCCGGCCAGATTTTCACAGGCGGGCGGGATATTACAGGCCTGCCGGCCATCAAGCGCCCTGTGAACACGGTTTTCCAGAGCTATGCTTTGTTTCCCCACTTGAGCATCTACGAGAATGTGGCCTTCGGGTTGCGCTCCCGCAAGTTTCCGGAAGCCGAAATCAAGAAGCGGGTCAACCGGCGGCTGGAGATGCTGGACCTGGAAGAGATGAGCAACCGCCATCCCCACCAGCTTTCCGGCGGCCAGAAACAGCGGGTGGCCCTGGCGCGCGCTCTGGTCAACGAGCCGGACGTCCTCCTGCTGGACGAGCCAATGAGTGCCCTCGATGCCCGGCTGCGGGCCCAGGTCCAGGAGGACCTGCGACGCCTGCAACGCAAACTGGGGCGCACATTCATCCTGGTCACCCACGACCAGGCGGAGGCTCTGGTCTGCAGCGATCGGCTGGCCGTGATGCGCCGGGGCCGGGTGGTTCAGATCGGCACGCCGGAACAGGTCTACGACAATCCCCGTGACAGTTTCGTGGCCAAATTCCTCGGCGCGGCCAACCTTATCCAAGGCAAACGGGTGCCGGGGGGTGTCGAGACGGAACTGGGGTTCCTGAAACTGGAAAAGGAGCCCCCCTGGGAAAAGGGCACCCTGGCCATCCGTCCTGAGTGGATCCGCATCGGCGACACCGCGCCTGAATGCAACGGCATCCGGGCGCGGGTATCGGATGCTGTCTACCGGGGCACCAATTTCGACCTCTGGCTGGAACCGGGGCGTCTGCGCGTGCGCACGAGCTCCTACAAGCGCATCGAACCGGGCCGGGAAGTCTGGCTGGAACTGGCCCCCCACGAACTTGTTATTTTGGAAGACGATCATGTCTAACGCGCTCTTATCCTGGTACGGGGAGCTGACGACCCGGAGAAACCTGCTCAAGCGTGGCGCCTCGCTTCTGCTGCCGGGCATGTTGTGGCTGATGCTGTTCCTGGTGCTGCCGGGATTGGTGCTGGTGGTGGTGAGTTTCGCCACCCGGGGCGCCTACGGCCAGCTGGAGTGGACCTTTACAGTGGAAAACTACCAGCGCCTGGCGGGCTTTTCCGTCTTCGGATGGACTTCGGACTACCTGGTCATCCTGTGGCGTTCGGTGGTGGTGGCCTTTGTCACCACGCTGATTTCGGTGGTGCTTTCCTACCCGCTGTGCTTCTACATTGCGGCCCGCTCCGAACGCAGCCGCTACATGTGGCTGACCCTCGTGATCATTCCCTTCTGGACCAACATGGTCATTCGGGCCTATGCCTGGTTCCTGATCCTGGCCCCGGAGATGCCCTTTGCCAAGATCGCGGCTTTCTTCGGTTTCATACCGGCCGGGGCACCGCTCTACCCGAATGCCTTTGCGGTCTACCTCGGCATGGTATCCATGTTTCTGCCCTTTGTAACGCTTCCCCTTTATGCCAGTGTCGAAAGGATCGACTGGGCCCTGGTGGAAGCCGCCCAGGATCTCTACGCCTCCCCGGTGCGCGTCTTCACCCAGGCCATCCTGCCCCAGACCATGCCCGGGCTCTCGGTGGGGATCATCCTGACCTTCGTGCCGGCCATGGGCATGTTCGTGGTGCCGGATCTGCTCGGCGGAGCCAAATACATGCTGGTGGGCAATCTCATCCAGCAGCAGTTCGGCGCCAGCCGCGACTGGCCCTTCGGGGCGGCCATCAGCATGGGGCTCATGGTGCTGACCATGATCGGGCTGCACATCTACCGGCGCAAGGGTAAGGAGATCGAATACGTATGAGACGCAACCACCTGATGACGGTGACCCTATCCCTGATGACCATGGCGTTCCTGTATCTGCCGTTGATCGGCGTGGCGGTTTTTTCCGTCAACGACGCCCGGCGGGGACTGGTCTGGAAGGGGTTTACCCTGAAGTGGTATTATAAGCTTTTCGAGAACGAGTGGATCCTCGAGGCGGCTTGGAACACGCTGGTGCTGGCCCTGGTTTCAACGGTGATCGCCACGATTTTAGGAACCATCCTGGCCATCGGCATGGATCGTTTTCCCTGGGGTAAACGCACCAGTGGCTTTCTCGATACCATTCTCCACATACCGGTGGTGATCCCGGACATCATCCTGGCGGCCGCCCTGGTGGTGGCTTTCGGCCTGCTCAGGGTCGTCTCGTCGGTTTTCGAACCGGGCCTGATCAACATGATCATCGGCCACATCACCTTTCAGCTGGCCTTCGTTGCCCTGGTGGTGCGCAGCCGCCTGGTGGCCATCGGGCGCGAAGTGGAGGAGGCCGCCCGGGATCTGTTTGCCAGCAACTGGTATCTCCTGCGCAAGGTGATGCTGCCCTTGCTCATGCCCGGCATCATTGCCGGCGGCATGCTGGCCTTTACACTGTCTCTGGATGACTTCGTCATCAGTTTTTTTACGGCCGGCCCCGAGTCCCAGACGCTGCCCCTGTTTATTTTTGCGGCCGTGCGGCGCGGGGTGACCCCCCAGATTCACGCGTTGTCCACCCTGGTCATGCTGATTACGGTCGTACTGGTGGTTGTCACCGAAAGGTTCACGCGCCGCAAGGAGACGGCGTAGGACGAGGGAGGGGCCAAGGATTCGAGGGAGTACGGATCCGCGTGAAAGGCAAAAACATTTAAGGCATTGTGCTTTTCATCTAGAGGGAGAGGTTAACACGGCAACCTTGAAAGGAAGGAGAAGGAAAATGCGTAAGATGACGCTGTTTGTGCTCGTTCTGGCTCTATTGGCGGTACCCTTTGCGGCGGCGGCGGAAGAACTCAGGATTTATACCTGGTCGGAGTACATGGACGAGGAAAAGATGCCGGCGGACTTCGAGGCCAAATTCGGCATCAAGGTGCGGCTCGACATCTACGAGAACAACGAGGAAATGGTGGCCAAACTGCAGGCCGGCGGGGCGAGCCAGTACGACATCATCGTGCCGTCCGATTACATTATGCCGATCCTGATCAACCAGAACCTCATCCAGCCCCTGGACCTTGCCAAGATCCCGAATATTAAAAACCTGAAACCCATTTTCCGCAATACGACCTACGACCCGGGCAACAAGTACTCTGTGGCCTACCAATGGGGCACCGTAGGCTTGATGTACCGCAAAGACAAGGTGTCGGATGAGGCTGTCAAATCCTGGTCGGTGATCTTCGAACCGGACCAGCAGCCCGGCCCTTTCTGGCTGATCGATTCGGTGCGTGAGCAATTGGGCATTGCCCTGCTTTACAAGGGCTATGATTTCAACAGCGCCAAGCCGATGGAGCTCAAGGCGGCCGCCGATCTGCTGGTGGCCACCAAGAAAACCGAAAAATGCATGGGGTTTAAGCCCGGCGTGGGCGGCAAGAACGATGTGGTGGCCGGCACGGCCGTGATGGCCATTGTCTACAACGGGGATGCCATTCAATCGGTGACGGAGGATCCGGACGCGCTGGCCTTCACGATCCCCAAAGAGGGGAGTGAAATCTGGTACGACTCCATGTGCATCCCGGCCCAGGCACCCAACCCCGCTGCGGCCCACAAGTGGATCAACTGGATCCTGGAACCCGAAGTGGGGGCGGAGTTGTCCAACTACAACCAGTACGCCACCCCCAATGCGGCCGCCGAGCCCTTCATCACCCCCGAAGATCTCCAGAATCCGGGCATCTACCCGACACCGGATGTCATGGAGAAACTCTTTTTCACCAAGGATCTGGGCAAAGACACCCGGATCGTGGATGAGGCCTGGACACGGGCCAAGTCCCATTGATATAACCGGGGCACGCCGGTAATCGGCTGACGGGCCCATGGGAACCCTGCAAGGCCTGATTCCTGAGAGCGAATCAGGCCTTGTTTTTCAAAGGATGACGCGATGGCACACACCTTAAAAGCGCAAACGCCCCGTGCCGACGGCTTCCGTATGCCGGGCGAATTCGAACCCCATGCCGGTTGCTGGATGCTGTGGCCCGAGCGGGGCGACAATTGGCGCCTGGGGGCCAAACCGGCCCAAAAGTGTTTTGTCGAGGTTGCCAAGGCCATCGCCCGATTTGAGCCGGTGACCATGGGGGTCTCGCGTCCCCATTGGGAAGATGCCCGGCACCAGCTGCCCGACCCTATCCGGGTGGTGGAAATGGCCCATGACGATGCCTGGATGCGGGATGTGGGACCGACCTTTGTTGTCAACGATGCCCAGGGGCGCATTCGCGGGGTCGATTGGGGGTTCAATGCCTGGGGCGGGCTGGCCGGGGGACTTTACTTCCCCTGGCACGAAGACAGCCTGGTAGCCGGCAAGGTGCTGGCAATCGAACGTGCGGGCCGCTATCCGGCGCCGTTGATATTAGAAGGCGGTGCGATTCATGTGGACGGGGAGGGGACGCTGATCACCACCGAAGAGTGCCTTCTCAATCCGAACCGGAACCCTGACCTGTCGAAGGGCGAGATCGAAGCCCATTTGCGGGCCTATCTCAATGTGGACCGCATTGTCTGGCTGCCCAGGGGCGTCTACCTGGACGAAACCGACGGCCACGTGGACAACTTGTGCTGTTTCGCCCGTCCGGGTGTGGTGCTGCTCACCTGGACCGACGATCCCGACGATCCGGTCTACGCCATCTGCCGGGAAGCCCAGGTAGTTTTAGAGCGGGAGCGGGATGCCAGGGGCCGGGCCTACGAGGTCCATCGCGTGCACCAGCCCGGACCCCTCTTCATGCAGGAAGACGAAAGTGTCGGCTTGTCCTATTCACGGTCGGCCAAACCGCGGCCGCCCGGGGAGCGGTTGGCGGGATCCTACATCAATTTCTATATTGCCAACGGGGGGGTGGTGATGCCGCTCTTTGGCGACCCACACGACGCGGCGGCCCTGGAAACGGTGCAGGCCTGCTTTCCCGAGCGGAAGGTGGTGGGCGTGTCGGCCCGGGAGGTCCTCCTGGGGGGCGGCAACATCCACTGCATTACCCAGCAGCAACCCCAAATTTCGAAGCGCAGCTGAAGGACCTTTACACAGGAGCCCTCGCATCCCGGCGTTGCCCCGTAAATGAAGACCGACGCATTTCTATGGCGGATGCCTTCGCGAGGGGAGATCGTCGCGTTCTGGTCGTCCTGGCAATTTACGCATAGCCGTTTCTTATCTGCAATTGCGTGGAAATTGATTATGGCACGTAATCACCCGATATTATTGCACGAGACCAATGCAGGTTAAATCAAGCTGGGACATCTATCTGCAATGAGGGCCAGAAAGCAAGTTCGGTTAAAAGATTTCGATTATTCTAAAGATGGGTTTTATTTCATTACCATCTGTTCAAAGAACAGGGAAAATATATTCGGTGATATCGCCGTAGGGGCCGACGGCTGTCGGCCCGCTCAGATCGCATTAAACGATTTCGGCAGAATCGTAGACGAAGAATTGAAAAAATCCCAAATCATCCGTAATGAAATCGTGTTGGATCACTATGTCGTAATGCCCAATCATGTTCATTG
>Ga0207799_100061_pt1 | contig 149405 bp, 144 predicted proteins | sample TtanPargueraPR_4_FD_187742 | JGI IMG/M metagenome (GOLD analysis project Ga0207799, IMG submission 187742) | Aerobic enrichment media microbial communities from Bioluminiscent Bay, La Parguera, Puerto Rico - Tt and M2 (SPAdes) | ecosystem: Environmental > Aquatic > Marine > Unclassified ... | reverse complement strand
GGATAACCAGGGTGGTGTCGGAGCAATCTCGATTAGGATAAACCGAATCACAAAGTTCATATCTTAACGTATCCATGCCGTAGTAATCAGCATCGGGTGTGTAGGTATAACTGCCGTCGGGATTAAAACTGACAGTTCCATGAGCCGGATTTTCAATTAATGTCCAAATATTGCCGCTGTCTGCACTTAAGGTATCGTTGGTAGCCACGCTGCCACTCACAGAACTGTCTTCGTTTACACTGATGGTATCTCCCATCGCTACCGGGTAGTCATTCACGGCTATTACAGTAATGCTAACCAATGCGGTATCACAATCTCCATCAGCATCACATATTGTATAAATAAAAGTATCTACACCATAAAAATCAGGATTTGGCTCGTATATATATGAGCCATCGCTATTTAAGGTTAACTTTCCGTTTGTTGTTGAATCACATTCTGCGCAATTGATTGAATACAAATTTTCAACATTCACACTAAACGAATCATTACTTGTAACATCACCGTAAAGTAAATCATCCTCATTAACCGTATCCCTATCTATATTAGCGACAGGTTTATCATCAATGAGTAACACATAATCCTCAACTTCACCAGTAGCTGCAACCCCTGTCGGCAGTTCACAATCGCCACTGCCATTGCATAAACGAATACGCATATAAGTTGTATCATCAGTCCATACGACAGAAGCAGGAACCGAAAACGCAAGCGAAAAAGAAGTTGCACCGTCTGTTACTTCCTGATTTGTTGCAATCTGCTCATCTCCGGTATTAAAAATTCCATCCTGATTAAAATCAATCCAAGCATTTATATATGCAGCAGTTCCGGTATTGTTTGTTACTGTTCCTGTTATCGAATAAGAAGAATCGCTCTCGATAAAAGGAAGCGTAATGCCATTGAAAGCATCATCGCAAGTATCTCCTGTAGCATTAGCCCCCGGCATTCCGTCATCATCATCATCTACATGTGTTCCTAACATTAATGAAGCAGTAGAATCAGCATCAGAATAATCAAGCAAAACATGACGTGGGCCGTCATTCGAAATATATGTATAATAATCACCTCTCCCTGTATATGCGGATGAATCCGGGGCGTCACCAAAATCAACATAAAAAGAGCTATGTACACAAAGAGCTCCATCATTATAATTAGAAACAACTCCTTTGGAAAAGAGTACAGTTTTTGTTTCATCGTAATCACCAACAGGAATTGTTCTTAAATCGAGTCGATAATAAAAACCACTATTATCATCATAGACATATAGATATCCTTCTGAATCGAAAAAAGTTGCCCCAAATGTTTTTTTCACATCAACAGGAATTCCACTTGCACCCAGATTAGTAACAGCCATACTGTTTCCATTAATCTCGTACATAATCAACTCTGCCCCCTGAGTCCCATCGCTTTTTGTAACTCCAAACAGCAAGTTCTTACTATTAGGATGAAAAGACCAGTCTGCAACATCATGATTTGGACTTTCGGTACCACTGTTGATAACATTTAAATAGTTGGGAGAAGTATTGTCGACATCAATAATATAAATTGAGTTACCATCTTTAACAGCCCATTGGGTACCATCGCTATTAATATCTCCGGTATAAGATTCCAGGTTACTAAGCGCATCAGGAAAAGGAATAATTTGCGTTTCCCAGCTCCCGTCGCTTTGCTTAGCACTTACACTAAAACCATTTGCCGCATTTTGACCATAGGGCCGGTTTATTCCATAAATAACATTTTCAACCGGATGATAACCAATGGCATTAATCCGGCCTGATATGTTATCCTTGTCAACTACTGTTTCGCCGGTAACCAAATTCACCGTTTGCCATTTTGAATATTTATCATATATAACCTGATAGGCCTCGGAAGTACAAGTCATTTTTTCCATACAGGCAATACTTATTCCTGCGTCCTGGAAAAACGGAAGTCCAATACCGGAACCAATTATAGAATAATCAATCTGTCCGCTATTGGCTCCACTTTGAATTTGTACGACATCCGGAATACCATCGGTACCTACCGACGAGGTAAATTGAAGGGTATCGGGACTATCTGTCGCCCCAGCCTCCAAAGCATCAGGACAACCATCGTTGTCCGAATCGGTATCCAAATAATCCGGAATTCCATCACCATCGGTATCACAACCGAGTTCAGCACCTATAATCAACACCTGTTTCCTTTTCATGGTTTTAGTCCGAGATCCCGTTACTCCGAAAACCAAATTGACCGATGCCATTCGATTATAAAATAAAGTTACGGCATATGTTGTGTCCTCTTCGCTTGCATTTACTCCTGTTGATTTTGCCCGATAACAGGTATATTCATCAGGGCCGTCAGCCTCAAAACCGTTCTGTTCAACTTTGCTCCCGACTGTTACTTTTCCCGGCATATTAGAACTACAATAACCCCCCAAATCATACATTGAACTTCCGCTTTGCCCGTCTAAATCGGCAATTTGCACCCATACATTTGATAATTCAACCGGGGTATAATTTTCATACGAAGAAGCTGTAACACTTCCACTCTCAACAAACGATAAGGTATAGGTTACATAAGGATTATCGCTGGGAGCAATACTATTTAGTCCCAGGCTTCCATTCTGAATATTTACTTCGCCTGAAGACTGGATATTTTCCACCCCGGTGATTTTAATGAGCACATCATAATATGTCCCATTCAGATATAGTGCCGAATCCTGTAGCAACAAATCATCCACTCCCAGCGATGAAGCATCAGCCTGTTTTATTATTTCAAAATCCTGAAGATTGACCGTATCAGCAGCCAAACATTCGTCAACATCCGGGATACCATCGTTGTCGTCGTCCAAATCATCCCTGTCGTAAATCCCGTCGCCATCCGAATCGTTAACGGTTACCTTTATTACAACAATTGCCGTATCGCACGAGATAAAATCACAAAGGCGGTAACGCAATGTATCGCTGCCATAAAAATCAGTTGAAGGGGTATACTTAATACGGTTACTGCCTGTTACCACTGCCTGTCCATTTGCCGGGCTACTAATAATTTCGGGCGTTAAAGTGGTATTATTTCCGAGATGATCATTCGCTTCGACATCAACAACTACTAATGTTCCCTGGTCTATGGTTGCATAATCGTCAGCAGCCTTCACACTGTCGCACATATTTATACCGGCATCGTATGCCGCATTTATTCCTTCAATTTTATCCAGGCAATCGTCTCCATCGCTATCAATATCAAGGAAATTCGGAATATTATCGGAGTCGGTATCCGGGCAAGGGAGTGCAGTTCCTCCACAAGATGCAGAATACAACAAACCATAAACATAGAGTTCCCCCCACCCTGAAGCAGTATAAGTTAATAAAATATACTGAGTGTCATTACTTGTGGTTACCGTGTATGCTGTCCTGTCGTCGTCAGTAACATCAATGCTCCCCAGCCCGGCTGTGGCAGAGCCACTACTATTCGCTTCAAAAACAGAGACCGACTGATCATTTTGCCAACTATTTCCTTTTGAAAGATATAAGGTAATTGCAGAACCAGCCGGAATTGTTTTTGCTGTCCCCAATAATAATTTTCCACTACGACTATGCCCTCCCCACCCCGAAGACATTGACGCATAATCACTACCGGGAGCACCTATTGCACTTGACTCATCATCTACCAGGTCGGAAGAAATCTCGGTTGCAGAACTTGCATAATAAGTCTGCATACAGTTGTCATCATAAATATCGGCCAGCCCATCGTTATCGGTATCGGTGTCATCATCTACCAGTCCATCATTATTGGCATCGGTACCTCCGGCTTCCACAATGTCGTAAATACCATCGCCATCACTGTCAAGGTCAAGATAATTGGGTATTCCATCACCATCCACATCACCTGTTCCTTCTACAGAATTTGGAATACCATCGTTATCGGCATCAAGGTCGCAATCATCTACAATTCCGTCTCCATCGGTATCCGTAGTTCCCTCCGACGAATTGAGCGTTACGGTTGCCCGTGATGATACATAACTTGTATTATTCTTATCCGTAATTGTATAAGAAACAGAAGTAACCGGGCCATAAAAACCGGTCTCGGCCGTAAAAGAAAGTATGCCCGAGGCATATTCCCAAACTCCTTCTCCCTCAACTGTAATTGTATTGCCCGACACAGAACAAGCATAGGTATTATAGAGGGTAACGGTAACATCGGAATAATCGGGGGCAGAAGATTCGCCATACAAAAAATCGTTATCAAGAATAGCAATATCAACCGTACTATCGCTGCAAATAAGAGCAGAAACAATATCGTTATTGGCAGTAGGATTATATTCATAGGTAATTGTAACGGTTGCCAGTCCTGACGCCGGTGCCAAGGATACATCGCCAATACCGTCGATATCATAAATGCGATAGGTAACAGGAGTAGGATTTCCGCTAAATGAAGCTAAAGGCGTAAATTTCAATTTGCAATCAGATGTAAACGTCCACGTTCCCTCGCCAGGCATAGTGTAGGTTGTTAAGCCACTTGTTCCAAACAAACAATACGACACTTTTGAACATGTAGCAGAAGAATTATCAATCAACAAATCATTGGCCAGAATATTTACGGTAACAGTACTACCGGCAGTGTTATCCAGGCTTTCATCGTCGTTTGCCACAGGCTCTAACCCGGGGCATTCAATTTCTGTTTCAGTTAAAGAACTTGTATTTGTCGTTCCTAGGTCTGTTAATAAAATATCATCGATGGCATAATCGTTCCCATTATTCGCTGCATATTTATTTTGAATATGAAGCTCATAGTTTCCGCCGAGACAGTTCTCCGGCACTTTAAATACCACTTCTTGTTCTAACCATGATCCTTCGGTTGACAACGCAAATATTTCGGAGGCCAACACCGTATTTCCCGACGGGCCAACAAGCGACACCGCTATTTGGGAACTCGCATTCTCCAAAAAAGACCATAAACTCAAATGATAATAATGCCCCCGTTCTATTTCACACTCTCTTTTGTATTCAGAAGCCAGCCTCTCCCCGGCATTTATTAATAGGACTGCTCCATCGGTATCCCCGGTATGATCTCCCTCCGCAATAATCTTTGTCCAGAAATTGGATTCACCACTCCTAAATGGATCTGAAATATGTTCGGGAGCAATTATGGCATAATGATTATTATCGACCGTAATCGCATCTGTTTCTTCATCGTCAGTGGTTAATGGATTATCGGTAGTATTAGGGTCGGCAAAAATAAAACAACCATCACCTGACGGCACATAGGCTGACCGAACCCTTTCGGTATGCTGTCCGAAATCTTCGAAAAACAAAGTATCCGGATAATTCTGTGCTTCGCCACAAACAAAACTTAATAAAAGAAATAAAGTAAAAATATATCTCATAAAAAATATATTAAGTTCAATGTTCCCTCTTCCATAAGCACACTTTTCCCGTTTCATGCTGCCCAAAGACAGCAACACACATGCGTTATTAAAGACAGGGGGAATTTCCGAAAAACAGAATACTGCTTGCGCGCAGAAGGCTCTAAAAAAAGCAGACTTCACTATGTATTCTGCGATTTCAGAATATTCTGACAAAATAAGAAGCAGTAGTAATCTTCTTCAAATTTTAACAGTTGACAAAAAGATGACAGACCTCGTTTTCAACACAATAAGACATTTTCACGGAGTATTTCATATTGGGGTTTATATGGATAAGAACAAAAAAATCAGAGATTACAGGAAAAAGTTATAGTGTCCTCAATAACTAAATGTAGATTCTAGAATTTAGATATTAGAAGGTCGCAATGTTCTTATGTTTTTTTGTTGTTGATTTTTACGCCGGAAAGTAGCTGACATAAAATTGCAGGAGTAGTGCAGGTTTAGACATAAGTTTACTACGCTCCTCTAGTGTTAAGTCAGGCGTAACCTGTCAGCACAAGCCTTGTTCTCTTTCGTTTATTAGGAGCAGTTTCTGTACTGTCTTTTTGCTATTCAGAATGTATCGTATTTTTTTAACAACGTGTTGAAGCGTTTGCTGTTTGAAGAAAAAACAGCATCAATAATTTGTTGCTTAAAAGCGATAATGCTTTTCGTATTATCGGGCATATCTTCTACAATATTAAGAATATCTGAAGACTGGTAAATTTCATACGCTTTCAATCTTGAGAACCAAGGTTTTAAGCTTTCTTTTTCAGTATCAGATAATACAATGGTATTTGTTACAGCAATGGTATTCGTTATTTTTTGAGAAGAAACAAGCTGCCCGTCGAGCGAGAAAGACAGCATTACTCCTCCATAAAAATTAGCGGCCTTAATCGTATGTCCATGTGCCCGAAGTGCCATTCGGCAAAAGGCAAGCCCTAAACCGGTAGATCTATAATTATCACTGCTTTTATGCACCTGGGTATATTTATCAAAAATACGCTCCAGGTCTTCGAAAGGAATAGTATTTCCATAATTTTTGATACGAATTTCCACGGTTTGGCCGGGAGAATAATGCGCTTCTATTTCAATGCTTTGGTTTAGAGGCGAGAAACGAACGGCATTGGCAATCAGGTTATCGAATATCCGGATGAGTAGTTCTTTATCTGCACAAACAAAAACATTGTCCATTTGGATTTTTACTTCTATATTCTTTTCGTTCAGGCTAATTTTTTGTTGGGCAATAACTTCATCAATAATATTTTTTAGCGGCAACATTTCTTTGGAAAGCACAAATTCGGTTTGTTGATATTTTTCAACATCGAGCATATTGGAAATCAGCACCAACATTCTTCGGGACAAATAGCTTATATTTTCGGAAGGAGAAGCGGCCAGAATCTGATTTAAAGGATTCTTCAGGTCGTGCACCAAAGCATTAACGAGCTGCCATTTGAATTCTTCCAGTTCTTTAAAGTGTTTATTTTGCGTGTCCTGTTCTTTTACCTGAGCCAGTACTTTATTTTTTTGAGCAGTAAGTTCCCTGTTTTTTTCTTTAAGTTTGCAGATACGTCCGGCAATAATTTTCCGGGGATACTGCTTTCCGGTTAGCAAGGTTTTATTTTTCATTATAATAAAGAGCAGGAAGATTCCTCCGACCAGGAGAAGCGATAATATATAAGAAGGCTTTCCAAACGTTTCGGTTCCGGCCGAAACGTTAAGGCACAAGAGGCATCCTGCCAATACGGTAATAGCAAAGATACAGTAAGCGAATAATATGTTGTATAAATTACTCAACAGCAATTGGGTTAATTAATTTGCTGAACGGTTTGATACAATGAGCCCATGTTTTTCAATTGAAATTTACATTTTAAGCGATGCTTTGCCTTTTTTACGGTATCGACCCGTCGGTTTGTTATTGCCGAGATTTCTTTTGTTGTCATGTTCAGTTTGATAAAAGCGCATAGTTTTCGTTCGTTTGGCGTTAAATCGGGAAAAAGCCCCTGAAGTTGTTTAAAAAACGACTGATGTATTTTTCCGAACAATACCTCAAATTCGCCCCAGTTTACTTTTAAATCGTTGATTCTGCTGTAAGATATTATCTTCGTTATCATTTCGTTCCCGGTTTGAGACACATAGGTTCTGAGTTCCTGCAAATCGTTAATAAGCTGCGAGGTACTTTGACCTTTTTCAATCAGTCTTAATTTAGCCGCAGTTAATGCCGAGATACTTCGTTCGAGTTCCTGTTTCAGATGTATTATTTCCTGTTCTGCCACTTTTTTTTGCAGCTCAATATTTTTGCAATATTCGTGATTAAGCCTAATCATTGATTTTACGCGAGCAAGAATTTCAACGGGGTCAAAAGGTTTTCGGATATAATCATTAGCCCCGGCCTTAAATGCGATTTCTAGGTTTTCGGTTGATATCATTTTCCCGGTAACCATAGTAACAGGGATGCTTTTTGTTTGCGGTTGCTTTCTAATTCGTTTAACAGCTTCAAGTCCATTTGTTCCGGGCATATCCCAGTCCATAATAATGGCATTAGGGCTATGTTTTACGGCCTGTTCAAAAGCAACTTCGCCATTTGGAGCCGAAAATATCTGGTAATTTTCAGCGGCCAATACATCAAAAAGTGTTCTTAAATTCCGGGGTTCATCATCTGCAATAAGAATCTTATATCTTTCTATATTCTCCATAATATTTGTGTTTTCACAAATAAAAATTCTAATGCATGTTTGTTGATTTTTTTTTCGGAGTCGGGGAAAACCCCTTTTTACCAAAGGACAAACGGGTATTTATAACCGAGCTTTTTGTCAGGTGATAAAAGTATGACTTTTTCGGATTTAAGTAAATTCCCTGAGATACACATATCGTGGACAGTAAAAAAGTAGAACAGTTCAAAAAATGTATTTATTTCCTGTTTTTTTGCGCTCCCGAAAAGATGAAATAGAATTTGGGCATAAAAAAAGGCCGATTGTAAATAATCGGCCTTTTTGTTATTTCATGAAAGAAATGTCTATTCTTCTTTCTTTTCTTCTTCTTCAGAAGCTTCTGCTTTTGGTTCTTCGTCAGCTACTTCTTCGGTTTTTTCTTTAGCTTCAGCAACTTTTTCTTCTGCTTTTTCGGGAGCTACAGTTTCTTCACTTTTTTGTTCAGTTACTGTACTTTCCGTTTCAGCAGCTTTTTTACCACTACGGCGCGAGCGACGTTTTTTGGGTTTTGCAGCTTCTTCTTTAGCAGCGAGCATTGCTTCGTTAAAGTCAACCAGTTCGATAATACACATTTCGGCATTGTCGCCTAAACGTGTTCCGGTCTTCAGGATACGTGTGTATCCTCCGGGACGGTCGCCTACTTTTTCGGCAACTTCGCGAAATAATTCAGCTACGGCATATTTGTTTTGCAGATAGCTGAAAACAATCCTGCGAGAATGTGTTGTATCGTTTTTTGCTTTTGTAATCAATGGTTCAACATACATCCGCAAAGCTTTTGCTTTTGCCAGGGTTGTAGTAATTCTCTTATGCTCGATAAGAGAATTGGCCATATTGGCAAGCATCGCTTTACGATGCGCTGACTTTCGTCCTAAATGATTAAATTTTTTATTGTGTCTCATTGCGCTTACTCTTTATCCAATTTATACTTGGTAATATCCATCCCGAAGTTCAATCCCATGTTGTCCAAAAGATCGTCTAATTCTGTCAACGATTTTTTACCAAAATTTCTGAATTTCAACAAATCATTTCGGTTATAAGTAACCAGGTCGCCCAATGTATCAACATCGGCAGCTTTCAAACAATTGAGTGCACGAACAGAAAGATCCATGTCAACTAATTTAGTTTTCAGCATCTGACGCATGTGTAATACTTCCTCGTCGAATTCTTCGTTGGTAAATTTCTCTTCCGTATCAAGGGTAATCTTTTCATCCGAGAAGAGCATAAAATGATAAATCAGGATTTTAGCTGCTTCTTTCAAAGCTTCTTTCGGATGAATTGAACCGTCGGTTGTAATGTCTAAAATCAACTTTTCGTAGTCGGTTTTTTGTTCAACACGATAATTTTCGACAGTATATTTTACCAGTTTAATCGGGGTAAAGATAGAGTCGATCGGAATTACTCCTACTTCTTCTTCTACCGGTTTGTTTTCGATTGCAGGAATGTATCCACGCCCTTTATTGATGGTTAATTCCATGTGAAATTTAACATCGGGTTCCATACGACAAATAACCAACTCCGGATTTAGTACTTTGAATCCGGTCAGAAATTTATTAAAGTCGCCGGCGGTTACCACTTCCTGTCCGGTAATCGAAACGGTTATTTTTTCGCTATCGAAATCTTCCACTTCGTTTTTAAAACGTACCTGTTTGAGGTTTAGGATAATATCGGTAACATCTTCAACAACTCCTTTTATCGTAGAGAATTCATGGTCAACGCCTTCGATTTTAATAGTTGTAATTGCATAGCCTTCCAACGACGATAACAGGATCCGACGTAAAGCATTTCCCACTGTAATACCGTATCCCGGTTCTAAGGGACGAAATTCGAACTTTCCGACTCTTTCGTCGGAATCTAACATTATCACCTTGTCAGGCTTTTGGAATGCTAATATTGCCATAATAATAACTTAAAAAATTTATTATTTAGAATACAACTCTACGATTAGTTGTTCTTTAATATTTTCAGGTATTTCTTCGCGTTCCGGACGGTTCAGGAATTTCCCGTTCATTTGGTCATTGTCCCATTCGAGCCATTCGTATTGCGAGCTCCTGTGCGAGTTTAAAGCTTCGGTAATAGCCTCCAACGATTTTGATTTTTCGCGAACGCCAATAATATCTCCGGGTTTAACCTGGTAAGAAGGGATGTTTACCAATTCGCCGTTTACCGTAATATGTTTGTGCGACACAAACTGACGGGCAGCAGATCTGGTTTTAGCAATTCCCATACGGAATACAACGTTGTCTAAACGTGATTCGAGCAATTGCAACAATACTTCACCGGTTACGCCTTTTGAAGCCGATGCTTTTTTAAAGAGAGTACGGAATTGCCTTTCCAAAATGCCGTAAGTATATTTTACTTTTTGTTTTTCTTTTAACTGCAATCCGTATTCTGAAGTTTTTCTTCTTCTTGCGGCTAATCCGTGCATTCCGGGAGGATAGTTTTTGTGTTCAAAAACTTTGTCCGGGCCGAAAATTGGTTCACCGAATTTACGTGCTATTTTAGATTTTGGTCCTCTGTATCTTGCCATTTCCTTTTCGTTTTAAAAATTAAACTCTTCGTCTTTTAGGAGGCCTGCATCCATTATGAGGAAGCGGCGTAACATCAACAATTTCGGTTACCTGAATACCAACGGAATTCAGGGCTCTGATTGCTGATTCACGGCCATTTCCAGGTCCCTTAACAAACACTTTAACTTTACGCAAGCCAAGGTCATGAGCAGTTTTAGCACACTCTTCTGAAGCTACCTGCGCAGCATAAGGAGTATTTTTCTTCGAACCACGAAATCCTTTTTTCCCTGCTGACGACCAGGAAATCACTTCCCCGTTCATATTTGTCAGCGTAATGATAATATTATTGAAAGAAGAATGGATATGCGCCACACCATTGGCTTCCACCACCACTGTCCTCTTTCTGCCTGATCCTGATTTTTTTGCCATAACTTAAATTCCTTATTTAGTGGCCATCTTTTTGTTAGCAACCGTTTTACGTTTACCTTTCCGGGTACGAGCATTATTTTTTGTACTTTGTCCGCGAACGGGCAAGCCAATACGATGCCGGATACCACGGTAACACCCAATATCCATTAATCGTTTAATGTTCATTTGAACTTCGGAACGCAATTCGCCTTCAACTTTGAAATTGTCGCCAATAACTTTACGAATAGCGGCGAACTGGTCGTCGTTCCAGTCTTGTACCTTCAGGTTTTTATCGACCCCGGCTTCTGCCAGGATTTTGTTTGCCCTGCTGCGGCCAATACCATAAATATAGGTAAGAGCAACCTCACCTCTTTTATTATTTGGAATATCAACACCTACAATACGTGCCATAAATCTTATTTTAACAAATTAATGTTAGCCCTGACGTTGTTTAAACTTAGGGTTCTTTTTATTAATCACATACAAACGTCCTTTTCTGCGTATAATTTTGCAGTCTTCGCTACGTTTTTTTACTGAAACACGAGTTTTCATTTTTTATAAAATTTTTGTTTTTCAGCTATTCGATGTCCTACCTGAAAAGGGAAATATCCCGGATTAGTTTTTATACCGGAAAGTAATTCGTCCTTTTGTTAAATCGTAGGGAGACATCTCTACTTTTACTTTATCGCCGGGTAAGATTTTAATGTAATGCATCCTCATTTTGCCGGAAATGTGGCCAGTTATAACATGTCCGTTTTCCAGTTCAATCCGAAACATTGCATTCGATAATGCTTCGATAATCGTTCCATCCTGTTCTATGGAAGGTTGTTTTGCCATAAAATCTGTTTACCGTTTTAAAAGTTAATAATTCAATTTGTGTTCTACAATTACATTCCCCTTCCTGGCCGTCCTTTAATCCGTCCTGATTTCATCAGTCCGTCATAATGACGCATCAGCAAGTGGCTTTCAATCTGTTGTAAGGTATCGAGTACAACCCCAACGAGGATAAGCAAAGAAGTTCCCCCATAAAAATAGGCGAACGACTGACTAATTCCTCCCATCATGGCAAATGCGGGCAAAATGGTAACCAATCCCAGGAATATAGATCCGGGTAAGGTTATCCTGCTCATTACTGCATCAAGAAATTCGACTGTTTTTTTGCCGGGTTTAACTCCGGGAATAAAACCTCCGTTTTTCTTCATGTCTTCTGCCATTTGAGTAGGGTTTACTGTAATTGCCGTATAAAAATAGGTAAAAGCAACCACAAGTAAAAACTGTACAAGATTATACCAAAACCCGGTGATGTTTGAAAGAGCAGCCGCAACACCACGCAGATTTTCAGAATGAGCAACGCCTACAATTGTAATTGGCACCATCATAATTGCCTGTGCAAAAATGATAGGCATTACACCTGCAGCATTCACTTTAAGGGGGATGTACTGTCGTACACCGCCATATTGTTTGTTACCTACTATTCGTTTAGCGTATTGTACAGGTATTTTCCGGGTTCCCTGAACCAGGGCAATAGATGCCATAAATACAACAAACAGGATAACAAACTCAACAAGAAACACAACCAAACCGCCCCCGTTAATCCGCGATCCGAATTCCTGAACCACGGCCATTGGTAAGCGGGCAATAATACCGATCATAATTATCAGCGAAATACCATTTCCGATTCCCTTGTCGGTGATACGTTCACCTAACCAAAGGACAAACATTGATCCGGCAGTTAATAATACAATTGAAGGAGCATTAAACCAAATTCCTTTCATTGCAAAAGCCGTTTCGGGTAACTGATAATGTAAATTAGTAAGATATGCCGATGCCTGAGGAATCAGTATCAATACGGTAAGATATCGTGTGATCTGATTAATTTTCCTCCTTCCGGACTCACCCTCTTTCTGCAACCTCTGGAAATAGGGTACTGCGATGCCCAGTAACTGGACAACAATTGAGGCAGAAATGTACGGCATAATACCTAAAGCAAAGACTGAAGCCTGCGCAAATGCGCCACCGGAGAACATATTTATCAGCCCGAGCAATCCGTCGGAGGTTTGCTTTTGCAGGTTATGTAACTGGCTTGGGTCGATACCCGGCAATGAAACAAATGAGCCCAACCTGTATATTAACAGGAAGAACAAAGTTATTCCAATCCGATACCTTAAATCTTCAATCTTATAAATATTCTTTAGGGTCTCTATAAATCGTTTCATTACAGTTTAGAGTATTTCGGTTGTTCCTTGTAGTTTTTCTATTGCTTCTTTTGCACTTTTAGAGAAAGCATTGGCTTTAACGTCTAGTTTTTTAGTTAAAGTTCCGTTCCCCAAAATTTTAATTTTATCGTTTTTCGATGCTATACCTGCATTAACAAGCGTTTCCTTGTTGATAACAGTAAGGTTATTCTTAGTAGCTACATCTTCAATAACATCAAGGTTGACAGCTTTATAATCAACCCGGTTAATGTTTTTAAAGCCCATTTTAGGAACTACGCGTTGCAAAGGCATTTGACCTCCTTCGAAACCTACTTTCCTGGAATAACCTGATCTCGACTTGGCACCTTTGTGCCCGCGGGTAGATGTACCACCTCTACCGGAACCTTGTCCGCGGCCAATACGTTTCCCTTGTTTTGTCGATCCTTTTGCAGGTTTTAAATTATTTAATTCCATCTTTTTGTCCGTTTTATTTTCAAAAGATATTGATGTTTGCCTCTTTTTCAGGCAAACATCATCTTTATGAAATATTAATTAACTTCTTCAACACGAATTAAATGCCTCATTTTGTTTATCATCCCAACAATCTGAGGAGTAGCCTCATGCTCAACAGTCTGGTGCAACTTTCTCAGTCCTAATGCTGCGAGTGTTGCTTTTTGGCTTTTGGTTGAACCAATACTACTTTTTACTTGTGTAACTTTTAGTTTTGCCATAACTGTTATCCTTTAAAAACTTTTTCTAATGAAACTCCTCTGTGTTCAGCAACGGTATAAGCATCTCTCAATTCGTGCAAAGCCGCCATTGTTGCTTTAACCAGGTTGTGAGGGTTGGATGATCCTTTTGATTTAGCAAGGATATCGTGAATACCAACACTTTCCAGTACAGCACGCATCGCACCCCCGGCTTTTACCCCGGTACCTGACGAAGCAGGTTTTAGCAATACATTAGCGCCACCATACTTGGCAACCTGTTCGTGAGGGATTGTTCCGTTAATAACGGGAATTTTCACTAAGTTCTTTTTAGCCGATTCAACCCCTTTTTCGATGGCGGTTGTAACCTCGCTTGCTTTACCAAGGCCCCAGCCTACAATTCCTTTTTCGTCGCCAACCACAACAATGGCAGAGAAACTAAATGTACGTCCTCCTTTTGTTACTTTGGTTACACGGTTAATGGCTACCAACCTGTCTTTCAATTCCAGGTCGCTTGTTCTTACTCTGTTATTATCTTTCGCCATAATATTTAGAATTTAAGGCCACCTTCGCGGGCGGCATCAGCTAATTGTTTTACTCTACCATGGTACAAATAACCATTTCTATCGAATACAACTTCGGTAATGCCGGCAGCCAAAGCTTTTTCGGCTACCAATTTACCTACCTGTGCAGCTCTTTCGGATTTTGTTCCTTCAGACTTAATATTTTTGTCTGCCGAACCGGTAGCTACCAGGGTTGTTCCCTGTACATCATCAATAAGTTGCGCGTAAATTTGTTTGTTACTTCTGAATACGCTCAATCTTGGACGTTCAGCCGTACCTGAAACAACTGTGCGTACACGATTTTTTATCCTTGTCCGCCTTTGTTTTTTTGTTAATGCCATAATAATTAATCTTTTTAAAAATTATTTTCCGGCTGCTTTACCAGCTTTACGCCTCAATACTTCGCCAACAAACTTAATTCCTTTGCCTTTATAAGGTTCAGTTTTACGGAAGGATCTGATTTTTGCGGCAACCTGTCCAATTAATTGTTTATCGTGGCTTTTCAAAGTTACGATAGGGTTGCTGCGTTTGTCAGATACTGCTTCAACTTTGATTTCGGGAGGCAGTTGAAGGTAGGTGTGGTGTGAATACCCGAGTACTAAATCCAGTACATTATTTGCCGTAACTTCGGCACGATATCCCACCCCTACTAATTCTAACTTAACTTCATATCCTTTAGAGACTCCTTCAACCATATTGTTTACCAAAGAGCGGTACAGTCCATGCATTGCTTTTTGGCGTTTTGCATCGCCGGCCCTTTTAACATTGACGTTACCGTCTGCGACTGCAACTTCAATTTCGGGATCAACTTTTTGCGACAATTCTCCAAGAGGGCCTTTAACGTTAACTACATTATCGCTGCTAACTTTAACTTCCACTCCCGAAGGAATTGCAATGGGTAATTTACCTATTCTTGACATGACTGTTCCTCCTTTAATATACGTAACATAAAACTTCTCCGCCTACATTCATTTCGCGTGCTTCCTTGTCGGTAATTACGCCTTTTGAGGTAGAGATAATTGCTATGCCCAAACCGTTAAGTACGCGTGGAATACTGGTTGAATCGCAGTATTGACGCAAACCTGGTTTACTAATGCGTTCTAATGCTTTAATTGCAGATACTTTTGTTTCGGGATTGTATTTTAATGCAATTTTTATGTTTCCCTGCGTATTAACCCCGTCTTCAAATTTATAGTTCAGGATATAACCTTTGTCTTTCAAGAGTTTGGTTATTTCCTTTTTAATATTTGAAGCAGGAATATCAACTACGCGATGTTTGGCCATAATTGCATTTCTTACCCTTGTCAGATAATCTGCTATCGGATCTGTTACTTTACTCATTTTTCAAGTTCTTTTAACGATTACCAACTTGCCTTTTTAACTCCGGGAATTAAGCCGTTAGAGGCCATTTCCCTAAAATTAATCCTGCTGATTCCGAACTGGCGCATGTATCCTTTCGGACGCCCGGTTAATTTGCAACGATTGTGCAAACGTACTCTTGAAGAGTTTTTCGGAAGTTTCTGCAAACCTACATAATCACCTTCTGCTTTCAGCCTGGCACGTTTTTCGGCATATTTCTCAACTAATTTTGCACGTTTCACTTCGCGTGCTTTCATTGATTCTTTAGCCATTACTTAGTTCTTTTTAACGTTTTTAAATGGTAAACCTAATTCTTTTAACAACGCAAAACCTTCTTCATCTGATTCTGCGGAAGTGACAAAGGTAATATTCATCCCGTTAAGTTTGCTCACTTGGTCGAGCACAATTTCGGGAAAAATAATTTGTTCCGGAACACCCAGTGTATAATTTCCCCGTCCGTCCATTTTGCTTTCGATCCCTTTAAAGTCGCGGATACGTGGCAATGCCACAGCAATTAAGCGGTCTAAGAATTCATACATTTGGTCGCGACGTAATGTAACACGCACGCCAATAGGCATTTTCTTTCTCAATTTGAAATTGGATATGTCCTTTTTTGACATCGTTTGTACGGCTTTCTGGCCGGCGATTTTAGTCATTTCGGTTTGGGCAACGTCAATCAGCTTTTTGTCAGCGATTGCGGCACCACATCCCTGGTTAAGAACAATTTTCTCCAATTTCGGAACCTGCATAACAGAAGAGTAATCGAACTCTTTCTTAAGTGCAGGGATAATTTCTTCCTGATATTTCTTTTTAAGAGTTGGTATGTAAGCCATTACTTAATCTCCTCTCCTGATTTTTTCGAAATACGAACTAATTTACCATCGTCATTCAATTTCCTTCCGATACGTGTTGGTTCTCCTGTTTTAGGGTCAACCAGCATAAGGTTGGAAATGTGTACAGGTGCTTCCTGTTCAATAATACCTCCCTGTGGCGCCTCTGCGTTAGGTTTGGTATGTTTTTTAACCATGTTAACACCTTCTACAATTGCTCTGTCGGTTTTTCGGATTACTTCCAGCACCCGGCCTTTTTCGCCTTTGCTGTTCCCAGCAATCACCACCACAGTGTCACCTTTTTTTATGTGTAACTTTTTCTGCATTTTGAGCTTTTTTCTAATTACAGTACTTCTGGTGCGAGTGAAATAATTTTCATGTTGTGCTCACGCAATTCGCGTGCTACGGGCCCAAAGATACGGGTTCCGCGCATTTCTCCGGCATTGTTTAACAACACTACCGCATTATCGTCGAAACGGATGTAAGATCCGTCCTGACGGCGCACTTCTTTTTTGGTACGTACTACAATAGCACGCGACACCGAACCTTTTTTAATTTCGCCACCCGGCATTGCACTTTTCACCGTAACCACTATCTGATCGCCAAGTGAAGCATAACGTTTTCTTGTTCCGCCCAAAACACGGATACAAAGCACTTCTTTTGCTCCACTGTTGTCGGCTACCGAACATCTTGATTCTTGTTGTATCATGATTACTTAGCCCTTTCAATTATTTCAACTACACGCCAACGTTTGGTTTTACTTAAAGGACGAGTTTCCATAATCCTTACTGTATCGCCAACGTGACAATCATTTTTCTCATCGTGAGCATGGAACTTGGTTGTTTTGTTTACAAACTTCCCATAAATCGGGTGTTTTTCTTTACGCTTTTCAGCTACCACGATCGATTTTTCCATTTTATCACTAACAACGATCCCGATCCTCTCTTTACGGAGGTTTCTTGTATTTTTTTCTTCCATCGTTGAATTACTTCTGATTTTCGTTTAATTCCCTTTCGCGAAGAACGGTTTTTAATCGTGCAATATCCCGCTTGATTTCCGTAAGTTTATTCGGGTTATCAAGTGGCGAAACTGCATGGTTCAACCTTAGGCGAACAAGATTTTCTTTCTCGATATTCAGTCTTTCCTGAAGTTCTTTTTCAGTCAATTCTTTGATTTCACTTATCTTCATGATTCACCTAATTTTATTCTTCAACATAATCACGTCTAACCATAAACTTTGTTTTCACCGGCAGTTTTTGAGCGGCTAATCTTAAAGCTTCTTTGGCAACTTCCAACGGAACGCCTTCGGCTTCAATAATAACTCGTCCCGGAGCTACCGGAGCAACAAATCCTTCAGGAGCACCTTTTCCTTTACCCATCCTTACTTCGGCTGGTTTTTTAGAAATAGGTTTATCGGGAAATATCCGAATCCATATTTGACCACGACGTTGCATATAACGTGTTACCGCAACCCTCGCAGCCTCAATCTGGCGCCCGGTAATCCACGATTCTTCCAACGTTTTTATTCCAAATGAACCGAATGCCAATTGGTTTCCGCGTTGAGCGTTACCTTTTATCCGGCCCTTTTGTACTCTTCTGAATTTTACTTTTTTCGGCTGTAACATTCTTTTTCAAATTAATGAGTGTTAACCCCTATTTTCTTCTACCTCTACGGTTACCGCCTTTACCTCCGCCACCGTGGTGGTGTCCACGACCACCGGATTTTTGTCCGATGTTGGGAGAAAGGTCCCGATTTCCATAAACCATACCTTTACATATCCAGACTTTCACACCTACAAGTCCGGTTTTGGTAAGTGCTTCGGCTAATGCGTAATCAATATCTGCACGCAAAGTATGAAGCGGGGTACGTCCGTCTTTATACATCTCAGAACGTGCCATTTCTGCTCCGTTGAGTCTTCCCGAAACTAATACTTTGATTCCTTCGGCTCCCATTCTCATGGTTGAAGCGATGGCCATTTTCACTGCCCTGCGGTAAGCAATTTTACCCTCGATTTGCCGTGCAATGTTAGCTGCAACAATTTGCGCATCAAGTTCAGGACGTTTAATCTCGAAAATGTTGATTTGAACCTCTTTGTTGGTAATTTTCTTCAACTCTTCTTTCAACTTGTCAACTTCTTGTCCGCCTTTACCAATAATAATACCTGGGCGGGAAGTATGTATCGTGATGGTGATTAGCTTCAGCGTGCGTTCAATTACAATTTTTGCAACACTGGCTTTTGCCAAACGGGCATTCAGGTATTTCCTGAGCTTTTGGTCTTCGACCAGCTTATCGCCGTAATTATCACCACCGAACCAGTTTGAGTCCCATCCTTTAATGAATCCCAAACGATTTGCTATCGGATTTACTTTTTGTCCCATGTACTACTAATTAAGATTTTCTTCTTCAACATTTACTTTACTATCAACATAAATGGTAACATGGTTCGAGCGTTTTCTGATGCGGTGAGCGCGACCCTGGGGAGCCGGCTGTAAACGTTTCAGAATTCGTCCTGAATCAACCATTATACGAGAAACGTAAAGTTCATTTTCTTCTAAACGTACTCCTTCGTTTTTGGCCTGCCAATTGGCAATAGCCGACAGAAGTAGTTTTTCTACCCTGCGCGATGCTTCTTTAGAAGAATACTTCAAAACATCTAACGCTTTATTTACCTCCATGCCACGAATCATATCGGCCACAAGCCTCATTTTCCTCGGCGATGTAGGGCAGTTTCTTAAAACAGCAAAATATTGTTGTTTTTTCTCTTCTTTTCTTTTTTCAGCTGCTAGTCTTTTTCTGGCACCCATTGTACTTACTTTTTTAAATTAATGCCTATTTCTTTTTGTTACCAGCATGCCCCCTGAATGTACGGGTCGGAGCAAATTCGCCCAAACGGTGTCCTACCATATTTTCGGTAACATACACCGGGATAAATTTGTTTCCATTATGTACTGCAATAGTATGACCTACAAAGTCAGGAGAAATTACTGATGCCCTTGCCCATGTTTTGACTACCGACTTTTTGTTGGTATCATTCATCGCCAACACTTTTCTTTCAAGCTTGTAATCGATGAAAGGGCCTTTTTTTAATGAACGACTCATAATTATTCCTCTTTACTATTTTTTCCTACGTTCTACAATATACCTGTTGGAAGCTTTTTTCTTCGAACGGGTTTTATAACCTTTGGCAAGTACGCCATTACGCGATCTTGGGTGTCCTCCCGAATTACGGCCTTCGCCACCACCCATTGGGTGATCAACCGGGTTCATAACAACACCACGTACACGCGGCCTTCTTCCCAACCACCTTGAACGACCGGCTTTACCCGATTTTTCGAGGTTGTGTTCTGTGTTTCCAACTGTACCTACTGTAGCCCTGCAGGTAGTAAGTACCATACGAGTTTCGCCTGAAGGCAATTTCAGGATTGCATATTTGCCTTCACGTGAGGTCAACTGCGCATAAGCGCCTGCACTACGCGCCATAACACCACCTTGTCCGGGGTGGAGTTCAATGTTGTGCACCAATGTTCCAAGAGGAATTTCAGCCAGGGGAAGAGCATTTCCAATTTCAGGATCGACACCCGAACCGCTACGTACCGTTTGCCCAACTTGCAATCCGTTAGGTGCTACGATATAACGTTTCTCGCCGTCTTCGTATTTCAGAAGAGCAATGCGAGCAGTACGGTTCGGATCGTACTGAATGGAATCGACAACAGCTGCAACACCGTCTTTATTGCGCACAAAGTCAATAATACGGTATTTGCGTTTGTGTCCCCCGCCTCTATACCTCATTGTCATACGTCCCTGGTTGTTTCGACCACCGGACTTTTTAAGGGGCTCCAACAATGATTTCTCAGGCGTAGATGCAGTAATGGTATCAAAGGCTCCAATAATCTTGTGCCTTTGACCCGGAGTAACTGGTTTTAATTTTCTTACTGCCATTATTATTAAATATTACTATAAAAGTCTATACTATCTCCTTCTGCCAGCGTAACAATCGCTTTTTTGAAAGATGCTGTTTTCCCGGTAATAATACCGCCTTTGGTATAGCGTGATTTTGCTTTCCCGCCGTAAACCATGGTATTTACGCTTTCAACTGTAACATTGTAAAGGCTTTCAACAGCACTTTTAATCTGGGGCTTACTGGCCCTGCGATCTACAACAAAACCGTAACGGTTGAAACGCTCTGCCAGAGGATTCATTTTTTCTGTAACTAATGGTTTTACTAAAATTTCCATTTTTTTTCTCCGTTAAAGTTTAAATGCTTCTTCAATTTTCGCAACAGATCCTTCGCAAATTACTAATGTTTTTGCGTTTAGAATCTGATAAGTATTTAAATCAGAAGCGGTTACAACTGATACGTCCTGTAAATTTCTGGACGACAAATATATATTATTATTTTCAGCCGGTAAAACGAAAAGTGCCTTTTTTTCAGCGATTTGCAGATTATTTTTTAAGGCTACCATTTCTTTTGTCTTCGGAGCTTCGATATTAAAGTCTTCCAAAACCAAAATATTGTTTTCGCTTGCTTTATAAGTTAAAGCCGATTTACGAGCCAGTTGCTTCACTTTTTTGTTTAGTTTGAAGCCATAATTACGTGGACGCGGGCCAAAAATACGGCCACCACCACGAAATATCGGCGACTTAATGCTACCTGCGCGGGCAGTTCCGGTTCCTTTTTGACGTTTGATTTTGCGGGTACTCCCGGCAATTTCACCACGTTCTTTACTTTTACTTGTTCCCTGGCGCTGATTTGCCATATATTGTTTTACATCCAAATAAATGGCGTGATCGCTGGGTTCAATGCCGAAAATTTTGTCATTCAACGTGACTTTTCTTCCGGTGTCTTTTCCTTCTTTGCTCAGTACACTTAGTTCCATTGCTTTCTAATAATTATGTATGAACCTTTGGCGCCGGGCACCGATCCTTTTACTACAATCGCATTTTTCTCAGGGATAACCTTCATTATTTCAAGGTTTTCAACAGTAACTGTTTTTCCTCCGTCTCTTCCGGCCATACGTAAGCCTTTGAATACGCGTGAAGGCCATGAAGATGCACCCAGTGAACCGGGAGCTCTTAAACGGTTGTGCTGCCCGTGAGTGGCATCGTTTACCCCTCTAAAATTATGCCTTTTTACAACTCCCTGGAATCCTTTTCCTTTTGAAACCCCGATTATGTCAACATAATCTTTTTCGTTGAAAATTGAAACATCAATTTCCTGTCCCAGTTCGAATTCTTCCTGATAGGTGTTGTGAAACTCTACTACTTTACGCTTTGGTGTTGTACCGGCCTTTTTAAAGTGGCCAATTTCCGCTTTAGTGGCGTGTTTTTCTTTCTTTTCGCCATAAGCTAACTGTAGCGCATCGTAGCCGTCGGTTTCGGTGGTCTTCACCTGTGTAACCACACAAGGACCAGCCTCAATCACAGTGCATGGGATGTTTTTCCCCTCAACACTGAATACGGATGTCATTCCGATTTTTTTACCAATAATACCAGCCATTTTTCGACTACTTTAAATTATCAAACTTTAATTTCTACTTCAACGCCACTTGGAAGCTCCAGCTTCATTAATGCGTCGATTGTTTTTGCGGTTGAGCTGTAAATGTCAATCAAACGTTTGTAAGAAGACAACTGAAATTGTTCCCTCGATTTTTTATTTACGAAGGTTGAACGCAAAACGGTAAAAACTCTGCGGTGAGTAGGAAGTGGAATAGGACCACTTACCACTGCACCTGTAGTTTTTACAGTCTTAACGATTTTCTCAGCCGACTTGTCTACCAAGTTGTGATCGTACGATTTTAGCTTAATCCTGATCTTTTGACTCATAAGAGAAAATTGTTATTATGAATTATTTTAATAAATCAACTTTTCCGTTACAATCTGCCAATACTTTTTCGGCCAGCGAACGAGGTACTTCCTGATAATGGCTAAATTCCATTGAAGAAGTTGCTCTTCCGGACGAAAGTGTACGTAAAACAGTTACATAACCAAACTGTTCTGCGAGAGGCACTTTTGCCTCTATTGCTTTGGCATTCCCTTTGGTTTCCATTCCGGCAATCTCACCCCGGCGACGGTTAAGGTCGGCAATAATATCTCCCATGTATTCTTCGGGAGTAACAATTTCGACCTTCATGATGGGTTCCATTAGTACCGGTTTTGCCTTTGACGTTGCACTTTTGAATGCCTGACGCGCACAAATTTCGAACGATAACTGATCGGAGTCAACCGGGTGGAAAGACCCGTCAATCAATCGAACTTTCAGTGCATCAACAGGGAATCCGGCTAACGGGCCATTGGCCATTGCATCTTTAAAACCTTTTTCTACCGAAGGAATAAATTCACGGGGAATACGTCCACCTTTTACTTCGTCGATGAATTCCAATCCAACTTTTCCTTCTTCGGCAGGCTCTACTTTAACGATAACATCGGCAAATTTACCACGACCACCGGTTTGTTTCTTGAATACCTCACGCAAGTCGACCGGAATTGTAATGGCTTCTTTGTAGGCAACCTGAGGTGCTCCCTGGTTACATTCAACCTTAAATTCGCGTCTTAAACGGTCGATCAAAATTTCGAGATGAAGTTCGCCCATACCGCGGATAACAGTTTGCCCTGAGTCAGGGTCTGTTTTTACCACGAAAGTTGGGTCTTCTTCAGAAAGTTTGGCCAAACCATTCGACAATTTATCAACGTCTTTTTGCGATTTTGGTTCAACAGCAATACCAATTACCGGTTCTGGGAATTCCATACTTTCCAGCTCTATCGGGTTTTTAATATCGCCCAAAGTATCGCCGGTGCGTATATCTTTAAAACCTACGGCAGCGCAGATATCACCTGCCTCAATCGTATCTTTCGGATTTTGTTTATTCGAGTGCATCTGGTACAAACGCGAAATGCGTTCTTTCTTCCCGGTGCGTGAATTGTAAACCGTTGAACCGGCATCGATTTTACCCGAGTAAACACGAATAAAAGCCAAACGACCAACAAATGGGTCGGTAGCAATTTTAAATGCCAATGCAGCTAATGGTTCTTCGGCATCGGCTTTACGTACAATTTCGTTGTCGGTTCCGGGTTCAATACCTTTTATTTCGCCTTTATCAAGTGGGCTTGGCAAGAAATCACAAACAGCATCCAACAAGCGCTGAACACCTTTGTTTTTAAATGCTGAACCGCACATCATAGGGATAATAACTCCTTCTAATGTTGCCCTACGGATTACGGTCATCATTTCGTCTTTGGTAATAGAATCAGGATCTTCGAAGTAACGCTCCATTAAAGCATCGTCTAATTCGGCAACCGATTCAACCAATTTTTCTTTCCATTCGTCAGCCTGGGCTTTTAATTCTTCCGGAATTTCGGATAATACATACTTGGTTCCCATCGTAGCATCATCTTCCCAGCGTACAGCTTTCATTTCTACGAGGTCGATAACACCTTCGAAGTTTTCTTCTGATCCGATTGGGATTTGTACAGGCACCGGATTTGCGCCCAATTTTTCTTTTATTTCGTTATAAACATTAAAGAAATCGGCTCCCTGGCGGTCCATTTTGTTTACGAAAGCAATTCTCGGCACTCCGTATTTTTCGGCCTGACGCCAAACGGTTTCCGATTGAGCTTCAACCCCACCTACGGCACAGAACAGGGCAACAGTCCCGTCCAACACCCTTAACGAACGTTCAACTTCAACGGTGAAGTCAACGTGTCCGGGAGTATCAATAATGTTAATCTTGTACTGGTCATCTTTATGTTTCCAGAAAGTAGTAGTTGCAGCCGAAGTAATGGTAATACCTCTTTCCTGCTCCTGCTCCATCCAGTCCATAGTAGCAGCACCGTCATGTACTTCACCAATACGGTGAGTTAATCCGGTATAAAACAGAATACGTTCTGTTACGGTAGTTTTTCCGGCGTCGATATGCGCCATAATACCAATATTCCTGGTATATTTCAGATCTTGTTTAGCCATTTTAAATATTTTTTTCTAATCCGATTTTACTAAACTATATATATCTTTTCCTCTAAACTAAAACCTGAAATGTGCAAATGCACGGTTAGCTTCGGCCATTCTGTGGGTATCTTCTTTCTTCTTGTAAGCCCCCCCCTCTTCGTTATATGCAGCAACAATTTCTGCGGATAACTTATCGGCCATTGATCTGCCGGAACGTTTCCGGGCAAATAATATCATATTCTTAATACTGATAGAGGTTTTTCTTTCCGGACGAATTTCCATTGGCACCTGAAAAGTAGCTCCACCAACACGGCGGCTTTTTACCTCAACAGCAGGAGTAATATTCTCCAATGCTTTCTTCCAAACATCAAGTGGCGACAGTTCGTTGTCTTTCATACGTTTTTCTACCATATCCATTGTTTCGTAGAAAATACCATAAGCTACAGACTTTTTACCGTCTACCATCAGGTCGTTGACAAACCGGGTTACCAAAACATCATGAAATTTCGGATCCGGCAATAAGCGTCTCTTCTTTGGTTTTGACTTTCTCATTTTTTAACTCTTTTAGTGTTATTTAAATCGGCTGCCCTAAGGCGGTCTTCAGCTTTTCCCCGGAAGACATTAAAAGGAAAACCTTACTCAACCAAACCACTAAATAACATTGATTATTGACTAAGATTCGTTACTAATTTTATTTCTTTGGTTTTTTCGCACCATATTTCGAACGACGTTGCAAACGTCCTTCTACCCCGGCAGTATCAAGTGCACCACGAATAAGGTGGTAACGTACCCCCGGAAGGTCTTTTACTCTTCCTCCACGAACAAGCACAATAGAGTGTTCCTGCAGGTTGTGTCCTTCACCCGGAATATAAGCATTCACTTCTTTTCCATTAGTTAACCTTACCCTGGCGACTTTACGCATGGCCGAGTTCGGTTTTTTAGGCGTAGTGGTATAAACACGCACACACACACCGCGACGTTGCGGGCATGAATCCAAGGCAGGAGATTTGCTCTTCTCAACCTTGCTCTGTCTTCCTTTTCGAACTAACTGTTGAATAGTTGGCATAAATACCTGTTTTTTATATAGTTAAAAATAAATTCAAAAAACGGATTGCAAAATTATGCAAAAATCGTTAACTATCAATCGTTTCACGCGGAAAAGCACACTTTTCCCCTAAAAACGGCTTGCAAAAGTACTAATTTTAACGGATTTACAATAAAAAGCCATCTTTTTTTTGAAAAAATTAAAATTGCAAGCCATTAACTACAAGTTTTATAAGCCCTCCATTCTGTGTAACTATTTTAATTTATTTCGAAACTGTTGTTGAACTTGTTGAAACATTCCCTTTTCACTTTTGCCTTTTTTTCAGCATCTCCCATCTAGCATTATTCCCTTTTTCATTTTATCGCACCATTGTAGAATTGAAATTAGTGTTTTCATTGTATATTTGCAGGAAATTTAATAGTACTTAAATGATTTAATGTATTTGGAATTATTTGCAAGCCACAAATAATCTGTACCACTGTTGAATTGAATTTAGAAATATTTGCATCTTTAATATAAATGATATGCTGAACTTAAAATTTATTCAGGAAAATCCGGAGTTGGTAATCAAGAAATTAAAACGTAAAAACTTTGATGCTTCGGGGATTGTATCATCCATAACCGACCTTTATAAAGAAAAAAATAAGTTACAGGGCGAGGCCGACAAAGCCAAGTCTGAAATGAATAAAATCTCCAAAGAAATTGGGTGCTTGTTTCAACAAGGAAAAACAGAAGAAGCCAATGCCGCCAAAGCACGTACATCGGAGTTAAAAGAAAATATAAAACAGTTTGACACCGACTTTTCGAAGATTGAAGAAAAAGTAAAAGATTTGCTGGTACAACTGCCTAACCTTCCGCACGATTCGGTACCGGCAGGAAAAGGAGAAGAAGATAACGAAGTGGTAAAAACCGTTGGCGACCTCCCCAATCTGAACGAAAATGCCTTGCCTCACTGGGAATTGGCATCCAAATATAATCTTATTGATTTTGAATTAGGCGTTAAGCTTACCGGTGCAGGCTTTCCTGTTTATCGGGGAAAAGGAGCCCGCCTGCAACGTGCTTTAATTAATTTCTTTTTAGCAGAAGCAACAAAGGCCGGCTACGAAGAAATACAACCTCCTTTGGCGGTAAACGCAGCATCCGGATTTGGAACAGGACAATTGCCAGACAAAGAAGGCCAGATGTACCACATTACCGAAGATGATTTATATCTGATACCAACGGCCGAAGTCCCGGTAACCAACATTTACCGCGATGTAATCCTTGACGCCAAAGACCTGCCTTTAAAAAATACGGCTTATAGTTCTTGTTTCCGTCGCGAAGCAGGATCGTACGGAAAAGATGTTCGCGGATTAAACCGTTTGCACCAGTTCGACAAAGTAGAGATTGTGCAAATTGCCCACCCCGATAAATCATACGATGTATTGAATGAAATGCTTGTGCATGTTGAAGGACTGGTGCAAAAACTGGAATTACCCTATCGCATACTGCGGTTGTGTGGCGGAGATATTAGCTTTACTTCGGCGCTAACCTTCGATTTTGAAGTTTTTTCGGCAGCCCAGAAAAAATGGTTAGAAGTAAGTTCAGTTTCAAACTTTGAATCGTTCCAGGCCAACCGGTTAAAATTACGATATCGTGAAGAAGGCGTTAAAAAGCCACAAATTGCACACACCTTAAACGGAAGTGCACTGGCTTTGCCACGTATTGTTGCTGCTCTGCTCGAAAACAACCAAACTTCCCAAGGAATAAAAATTCCAAAAGTATTAGTTCCGTATTGTGGTTTCGAGATGATTGACTGAAAAAAAAATACAGATTCAACATTATAATTCACGGCATGTCTTTGAGGCACGCCGTGAATTACAACCGGATATGCCGCCAATGCGACTGGAGGATTTTCATATAACGCGAAATACAACTACGTGTTTTTCAATAAGTATACTTTAGAGGGAAGCGTTTTGTAAAATAAAAGAACCGTTGAGAGAGCTACACCTTTATTTTTTTCACCACCGAGCGGTCTTTGCATTGCTCCAACAATTCAAAATTGGTTTTCTGCAAGCAGGGATGAATAAAATCGGGAGCAATTTCAACCAACGGGATTAATACAAATTTCCGTTCCTGAATACGCGGATGCGGAATCGTTATTACTTCAGACTCAATAACGACATTGCCAAAGTACAAAATATCCAGATCCATTGCCCGGTCGGTATAACGTTCATCCATTGATTTCTGACCAAAAGATTTTTCAATTTCTTTAAAACGCAACAACATTTCGTCAGCTTCGAATTCCGTTTCGATACACATCGCCTGATTCCAAAAATAATTTTCAGAACAAAATCCCCACGGAGGCGTTTCATACAACGACGATTCTTCCAAAATATTACCAAACTGCGCCGCAATAATCTCTCTCACCTGTTTAAAATTTGCCCGTTTATCCCCAATATTTCCTCCTAAACTGATATACACCCTATTCATAATCTTTTATTTTTGTAATAATTTCGAGAAATTAATACTATTGATATAAGAAATCAAACAACTAAAATAATAATTATGAAAGGATTTTTCAAGTATGTATTAGCAACGATTGTCGGTTTCTTCATCATTTCGATAATCGGTTTTCTGTTCATGATGGGCATAATGGGAGCTATTCTTGCTTCTGCCGAAAAAAAAGTCCCGGTAAAAAATAACTCAATGCTGGTTATTGACCTCAACCGTCAGTTAGAGGATAGGGGAGAAAAGAACCCGTTTGAAAACATAGAATTACCGGGGATGCTAAAAACGGAAAGCACAATCGGGCTCGACCAAATAACAAAATCGCTGAACAAAGCAGTTAACGACGACCGCATAAAAGGTGTTTACCTAAAACTGTCAACGATAAACGGAGGTATGGCCTCGGTTGAAGAAATACGTAACGCACTGCTTGCTTTTAAAGACAGTTGCAACAAACCGGTTTATGCCTGTGCCGACAAAATGAGGTTGGGACAAAAAGCATACTACCTGGCAACCGCTGCAGATAAAATTGTAGTACACCCCGAAGTTTCAATTGATTTCCGCGGACTAGGTGGCGAAATGATGTTCTACACCAACACCTTAAAAAAATTCGGGATAGAAATGCAAGTGGTAAGACACGGGAAATTCAAATCGGCAGTAGAACCGTTTATGTGCGACAAAATGAGCAAGGCAAATCGCTTGCAAACACTCGCCTACCTGAACAGTTTATGGAACCACATGCTCCAAGGGATTTCAAAAGAACGCAATATTCAGGTAGCCCAATTAAACAAACTGGCCGATGAAGTGCAAACGTTCCAAAAAGGACAAACGGCAGTAAAAAACGGACTTGTTGATGCTGCAGAATACAAAGACGAGGTTTTAGCCGATTTACGAAAAATTACCAACACCAAATCCCCCAAAGAGGTGCCGGCAATAAGCGTACAAGACTATGCTGATACTCCGGTAAAAGGAAAATCAAAAAAAGCAGCCAAAGAAAAAATTGCAGTAATCTATGCTTCCGGAGAGATTGGCATGTCGTCAAATAATGAAAAAGGGATAAAAGGCAACGAACTGGGAGCAGAAATCAGGAAAGTAAGACAAGACAGTACTTACAAAGCAATTGTGCTCAGGGTTGATTCTCCGGGAGGAGCTGTTTTTGACTCTGAAGTAATTTGGAGAGAAGTAAAACTGGCTGCCGAAGAAAAAACAATGATTGTTTCGTTTGGCGACGTAGCGGCATCGGGAGGCTATTATATTTCGTGTGCAGCCGATAAAATTGTAGCCCAGCCCAATACCATTACCGGGTCTATCGGAATTTTCGGAATGATTCCCAATATGGGGGGGCTTCTGAAAGATAAGCTGGACTTGTCGACCGATGTAGTAAAAACCAACAATCACTCTAATTTAATTTCGGTTACCCGACCGATGACTGCTTATGAAAGAAGCTTAATGCAAAACTATATTGAAACAGGCTACGATGGCTTCATCTCGCATGTTGCCGAAGGACGGGGAATGAGCAAGGCTGCTGTTGACTCTATAGGACAGGGACGCGTCTGGACCGGTGCAATGGCAAAAAAAATAGGACTGGTTGATAAAATAGGAGGCTTAAATGATGCTATAAAACTGGCAGCAAATATGGAAGGGTTGAAAAACTACCGTACAATTTCGCTTCCAAAACAGGAAAATCCGATTGAAGAAATTCTAAAAATAGGCGGGAAAAGTGTAAAAGCAAAACTACTGAAAAACCAACTTGGCGAAAGCTATCGCTATTACGAACACCTGCAAAAAGCATCGGGCATGAATGGAATCTTTGCACGCATGCCTTACGACATTTACATCCATTAAAAGCAGGTAATTACACCTAAAAAAATAGAAAAGAACCGTTCTCTGCAAAAAGAACGGTTCTTTTTATTATTTTCGTGCCTTATGACAAAGTAATTATTTATGCTCAAAATCCTACTTACTCCTTTGTCGTGGCTTTATGGTTTGGGCGTATTTATCCGCAACCGGGCATACGATTTAAACATTCTGAAATCGAAAGAATTTGATGTTCCTGTTATTTCGGTGGGCAATATTACCGTAGGAGGAACAGGAAAAACCCCTCACGTAGAATACTTAGTAGAACAACTTAAAGAAAAATATAAAGTCGCCACATTAAGCAGGGGTTACAAACGAAAAACCAAAGGTTTCCGGTGGGTAGCCACAGGTTCAACAGCCTCGGAAGTTGGTGACGAACCACTGCAAATCAAAAAGAAATTCCCGGAAATAACAGTGGCAGTATGCGAAAACAGGGTAAAAGGGGTAGAAGAATTGTTAAAAGATAACAACGACCCCAGCCCCGATGTTATCCTGCTTGATGACGCTTTTCAACACCGCCGTATTACCCCGGGAATAAACATCCTGCTTATCAACTACAACCGGCAACTAAAACACGACCACCTGCTACCTGTTGGCAGGATGCGGGAAAGAGCCCACCAGGTGAGCCGGGCAAACATCATCATCTTCACCAAATGTCCGGATGAAATAGCTCCAATTACACGACGAATACTACAAAATGATGTAGAACTAAGGCCTTATCAGAATTTGTTTTTCACAAAATTTGAATACGGCAAACTACAGCCCGTCAATCCAAATTACACCTCCAATGCTACATTCTGCCAACAAAAAGAATATGCAATTTTAGTGGTTACAGGCATTGCATCGCCCGAGTTGCTGATAAAACATTTAAGCCGTTTTTCGAATCAAATAGAAGAGCTTGCATTCCCCGACCATCATGCGTTTTCACCAAACGATATAACGGCAATTCAGAATAAATTTGAACAAATAGAGGCAACTAAAAAAATAATTGTAACGACCGAAAAAGATGCCGTACGTTTTAAGGATTACGAATTTTTAAGTGACGATTTAAAAAATATAATGTATTTTATGCCCATCAAAGTAAAATTCCTTGATGAAGGAAAAAACACATTTACGAAAGAAATTATAAATTATGTTGGAGAAAATAAAAGCAACCGCGAACTTTATAAAAAACAAAATTCAGGCAAATCCTGAAATTGGAATTATCCTTGGCACCGGTCTGGGAGGACTTGTAAACGAAATTAATATCATCCGGGCAATTCCTTATAACCAGATACCTAATTTCCCGGTATCAACAGTTGAAGGACATGCAGGACAGTTAATTTACGGAAAACTAGGCAACAAAGAGGTACTGGCTCTACAGGGACGTTTTCATTTTTACGAAGGTTACGATATGAAAGAAGTAACTTTCCCGGTGAGAGTTATGAAATACGTGGGTATAAACCATTTATTTGTTTCCAACGCCAGCGGAGGACTAAATCCCGATTACCAACTTGGAGAAATTGTTGTTATTAACGACCATATCAATCATTTTCCGGAACATCCTTTGCGCGGAAAAAACGATAAAGAACTGGGGCCCCGTTTTCCGGACATGAGTTGCTGCTACGACAAAACGTTACGAGCCAGAGCACACGAAATTGCAAAAAAACACGACCTAAAAATCAGCGAAGGCATTTATATCGGAGTTTCCGGCCCCACTTTCGAAACGCCGGCAGAATACAGGATGTTCCGCATCTGGGGTGCCGACCTGGTAGGCATGTCTACCGTACCGGAAGTTATAGTAGCAGCCCACATGGGCATGAAAGTATTTGGAATTTCTATTGTTACCGACAGCGGTGTTCCCGGCGAAATTGTTGAAGTAACCCATGAAGATGTACAGGAAATAGCCATGAAAGCCGAACCAAAAATGACGGTAATAATGCGCGATTTAATCAACAGTTTGTAAAATACTGAATTTCGATCTTAGGGGCATATCCAATTGTCTAAACAGGAAAAAACCGGTGAACATTCTCCACTGCATCACCTTTTTTGATTGATTGGGGCTTTGCCCCAAACCCCATCCCGACGTACGTCGGAACCCCAAGAAACCTTGATATTTTTTCAGATGATAACAATTGTTGGTTTATTGGGTATAAGATGTAACTACCGATGTACATCGGGATACATCGGGAGGAGGATTAATCATTGAAAAATAGTTATCCCCAAAGCACAATACCGACCATTTTGTTCCGGATAAGAGTTTACTTTGAAACTTTTCTTCATAAAATTTGATTTTTAATGCTTTTTTATTCCTTCATAATTCATAAAGATTCTAAATAACTTTTAAAAAAAACAGAAGAATAAAAAAGACACATTTCTTTTTGCCCTTTTTCTATTGCTCTTCGCTTTTGTTAGCTTTGAAAATGAAATAGAAGAAGCCGGCGTAACAAATCAATCGATTAACAAATATGGTCTTGCCTGATTCGACTCAAACCGTAACAATTATGCCCTATGAAACTAAAAATAATATTAATCATTGAGAATACTCTGAATGGATAAAAGAATTATCCTTATTTGACGCAATAAACGAGGCTACAAAATTACAATATATAGACAAAGAAGAAAAAACTCACCTACAATTAAAGAACAGTATAACAACAAGTTATTCGGGAAAATTTATTGTCGAAATAAAACAGGAAGACTCTACATTTTTAAAAGATTCCACTACAATTATTAACATTAATAATGACAATAAAACGGTCATGAAATTAAGCATTTAAAATACACTCATAAAAATGCTTAAACGTTTTTTTTATCGTTTCTTTTTCTCCCTTCGCCCCTACAATTCTGCAGCAACTTCTTTTTGCCTTACTTTGCTGCCCGGATAAACCTTCAGGGCTTCTTGCAGTACTTCCAAAGCAGCGGCTAAATCTTCTTTTTTCAATACATAAGCAATCCTTACTTCGTTATGTCCCCGTTCCGATCCGGTATAAAAACCTGTTGCCGGAGCCATAAAAATGGTTTGCCCCTTGTACTGGTAATCAGAAAGTAACCATGCACAAAATTTATCAGAATCATCAACAGGAAGCCGGGCAACGGTATAAAAAGCGCCCATAGGAATCGGCGAATAAACCCCGTCGATACGATTCAGCCCGTCAATCAGGAATTTACGACGAGCCACATATTCGTTATAAATGTTTAACATATAGTCGGAATCGGCGTCTAACGAAGCCTCCGCAGCAATTTGTCCGATAAGTGGCGGGCTGAGGCGTGCCTGGCAAAACTTCATCACATTTGCCCTTACTGCTTTGTTTTTGGTAATCAGTGCACCAATTCGCAAACCGCACTCACTGTATCGTTTCGATACCGAATCCACCAATACTACATTTTGCTCAATCCCTTCGAGATGAAAAGCCGAGATATAAGGAGCACCGGTATAGCAAAATTCGCGGTATACCTCGTCCGAGAACAAATACAGGTCGTACTTCTTCACCAAATCACGAATGGCATTCATCTCCTGTTGCGTATAAAGATACCCTGTAGGATTATTCGGGTTACAAATCATAATGCCCTTTGTTTTGGGCGTAATCAACTTTTCAAATTCTTCGATTGGCGGTAAAGCAAATCCCTCTTCAATTTTGGCAGCAATGGACTTAATTTTTGCCCCGGCCACAACCGCAAATGCTTCGTAATTGGCATAAGCCGGTTCCGGGACAATAATTTCGTCGCCGGGATCGAGGCAACTCATAAAAGCAAAAGTAACCGCTTCGCTACCGCCGGCAGTTACAATAATATCCTCAACACCAACCTCAATATTAAATTTACGGTAATAGCTAACCAGTTTCTGCCGAAAAGACAAAATCCCCTCACTCGGCGAATATTCAAGAATAGTCCGGGTTATATTTTTAATTGCCGCGAGCGCTTCAGGAGGAGTAGGTAAATCGGGCTGGCCGATGTTTAAATGATATACTTTTATTCCCTCTGCTTTAGCCTTTCGGGCTAACGGAGCTAATTTCCTGATTGGAGAATCAGGCATTATCAATCCCCTGTCTGATACTGTTGGCATTTTTATACAAAATTTTTTATAATCCGACAAATATAAGACTATCATTTTGAAAACTACAATTCATTTTTCTAAACAATTTAATATGTTACGACAAGGTTACCTTTCAAAATATTACTACACGACACCCCGTTTATTACTTTTTGTTTAAATTGTCAGCAAACATGCACTTTTATCATATTTTTGTCAACTAAAGTAGTCTAATTTTGGTCTTTATATAAAAACCTATTTAAATATAAAATAATGATAATCGGTGTTCCAAAAGAAATTAAAAACAACGAAAACCGTGTAGCCCTCACACCGGCAGGTGCAGCAGAGCTGGTAAAACGTGGCCATGAAGTTTACATTCAGGCAAGTGCAGGACTGGGAAGTGGGTTCCCGGATAAAGATTATGCGGCAACAGGAGCAAAATTGCTTCCGACAATTGAAGAAGTATACGCCACTGCCGAGATGATTATAAAAGTAAAAGAACCCATTGAGCCGGAATATAAACTGATAAAAGAAGGCCAGATTCTTTATACTTATTTCCATTTTGCATCGTGCGAACCGTTAACACATGCAATGATTAAAAGCAAAGCGGTTTGTTTAGCCTACGAAACAGTTGAAATGCCAGACCGTTCGCTTCCGCTACTGGTGCCAATGAGCGAAGTGGCAGGACGTATGTCGATACAGGAAGGAGCCAAATACCTAGAAAAAACCTATGGCGGTTATGGCGTATTGCTTGGCGGTGTACCAGGAGTTCCACCGGCCAAAGTATTGGTTATTGGCGGAGGAATAGTAGGAGCAGCAGCAGCAAAAATGGCTGCCGGACTTGGCGCCGATGTTACCATCACCGATATTTCGCTGCCCCGCCTGCGCTATCTCGACGATATTATGCCGGCTAACGTAAAAACAATGATGAGCAACGAATACAACATCAGGGAAATGGTAAAAACACACGACCTGATTGTTGGAGCAGTTCTCATTCCCGGTGCAAAAGCGCCTCACCTGATTACTCGTGATATGTTACCGACCATGAAACCGGGAACAGTTCTTGTTGATGTTGCGGTTGACCAGGGCGGATGTTTCGAAACAACAAAAGCAACTACACACGACGATCCGGTTTTCATTATCGACGATGTTATTCATTACAGTGTTGCCAACATGCCGGGTGCAGTACCTCGTACTTCAACCATTGCGCTTACCAATGCAACATTGCCTTATGCCATTCAGATTGCCGAAAAAGGATGGAAACAGGCCTGTAAAGATTCGGCTCCATTATGCAAAGGACTGAACGTAGTTGACGGGAAAATCGTTTTCAAAGGAGTATCGGATGCCTGGGGTTTACCTTACGAAAAAGTTGAAACGGTTCTCTAAAAAATAAATTCAGGAATCAAAAGCCTTCTCCATTTTTGAGAAGGCTTTTTTGTTTGCTACTGTTGCTGCATTTATTGTATAAATATTCATAGAGAACATCTATAAGCTCATCAAAAAAATAGGGTTTAAAAATACCAACAAAAGGAACGATATTGGCCAAATTCGAAAAAGTTAATACTGAAAAAGAAACCTATTCGATTGAATTACCTACGGATATGACCGGCATTTTCATTGTAAAAACTCGGGAAAAATCTCAAATTACCTTAAACGGAAAATCAATAAAATCGGCAGAAAAACTGGATTTAAACCTGGGAAAGAACAGGGTTATTATCGAACAAAAAGCCTAATGTTTTTGAGCCTTTGTATCAAAAATCACTTTATTTTTAGGAACAGTAGCCACAAAATCTTTCAGGTAAAAAGGTTCAAAATAAGCTACATCCTCAAAATCTTGTGCCTTATATTTTTCTTCGGATAATTGCTGCATAAACGTTGCCGAAGTTTTCTCCGGCCCCTCAAAAATGGCATTGAGATGCATTATTTTACCCCGGCATTTCCCGGCTCCGTTTCCAAAAAACAGGATTTTATGCTTCTTGAAATACCCGGCAAACGAATGCTCATCAATAATCTCGGCAGCAACTTCCGAGACAGCTTCTCCTTCGGTGTTATACAAAGCAGTATAAACCTCCATCCGGCGCGCATCAATCATGGGACAAAACAATAGATTTACGTTTTCATCTCCGGCATAATAATCTTTTCGGTTGGTTGCAGCATAATATCCCATTGAATGGATTGAACCAATGCTTATCAAAGGAATATTAAGCCCGTAGCACAATCCTTTTGCTACCGAAACACCAATACGTAAGCCGGTATATGAACCGGGTCCTTTACTTACCGCCACGGCATTTAGTTCTTTTATATCAAAATGGTTTTCCTTAAACAGATTTTCGATAAAAACAGTCAGGAGTTTCGAATGATTCATTCCCTCACTGCTTTCTTTCATAAAAAGTGTTTCACCATTTTTTGCCACCGCTACAGAACAAACTTCGGTAGCCGTTTCGATATTTAATATTGTAGCCATTTTCCCAGTTTTAAATATGCGGGTATAAAATATTCCTGCAAAAGTACACAGAAACTTACAGTAATCAACGTCCAATTATACCTTTTCATATTTTCCGTTAATCACACACGCATCAAGTTGCATTTTACGGGCAGCCATGCGTGCATCATTTTCGGTATGAACAATGGGCATTCCGGCGACATTAAAAGAGGTATTTATTAAAGCTTTTATCCCGTATTGTTCATCTAACGAGGTCAACAAATCGAATAGAAAAGGATTTTCGTCCCGTTTAGAAACGGATTGAAAACGCGCCGACCCGTCGGCATGTATCCCCCCGGCCAGCTCTGCCTGTTTCTCCGGAAGAACATTAAAATCGAGCAACATAAACTTCGACAGGGGATGAATTTCCTGCAATCCGGTAAAATACTGAATATTTTTTGAGAGTGCCACAGGAGCCAGCGGCCGATACCACTCACGACCTTTGCGCACTACGCTCAGATCCTGGGCAAGTTTTTCGGATCCGGCAAAAGCTAAAATACTGCGATTGCCTAATGCCCGAGGGCCAGCCTCCCCTTTCCCGTTGCATACACCAATTAATTTTCCGTTGCTTAGCGCCTCGGCTGTTTCTTTTATGTCTTCCGGCAAATATTGAGCCTCATAATTTTCAATTCCCCAATTATTTAGGTAAACAGAATGTTGCGCTACAGAACCATGTTTCTGCCACTCGGCAAAAGCGGCAGCACCCAATGCCAGCCCCGAATCCTCGGTACAGGGAGGAATAAAAACCGCTTTAAAAATACCACTGTTGACAATTTGCGTATTGGCCACAATATTCAATGCCGATCCCCCGGTGTAATAAAGGTTATCGGTACAGGTTTGCTGTTGCAGGTGTGACAGTTTTTTCAAGACAGCCTTTATAAAAACCTGTTGCAAGGTGGCTGCAATATCCTGGATAAAAACATCTTTGTTATTAAACGATTTTAACTCGATATTCCAGTCTTTTTTTACCTGCCTGAAAAATACAGAAGTTCGCCCCCATATATCCTGAAAATAATTATGCAAAACCAGCCACTCCTCCAGTTCGGGGCGATAAGTCCCCCAACCCGCCAGTCCCATAAATTTACCGGGAACAGCATTTTGTCCGGCAAGCTTTGCCCCCACAATTGCAAAAACAAGTGCATTGGCATTATAAATAGAAGAAAAAGGCTTCATATCCCAATGGTATTCCAGCCATTCTATTTTTCCTTTCCGGAATACAGCTGCCGAAAAATTGCTAAGACTTGCTCCTCCATCGAAATGTACCAACAAACTATTTTCCTTAAAATTTCCGAAAAAAGGCAAACAGGAAAAAAGATGTGCCAGCTCGTGATTTAAAACCCATGCATCCTTTTCCCGGCCAAACCACCAGCAACGGCCACGTTCCGGGTTAGTAGCAAGCTTAGTGTTCAAAGGTGCTTCAAAACGCACTTCGCCTGTATGGATTAAAAAGGTACGGCCAACAACGTTATCGACAAAAACCAGGTCGTAATCACCGGCAATCAACTTTTTTTCTTTTAGAATATCTTTTAAATGCAGATGAAGCGTATTGTCTCTTTTTCGTCTCGAAATACGTTCCTGTTGCAAAAAACGAAGCACCCTTCCATTTTGCATAAGCGCCAGGTTGTGGTCGTGTACATAAAACGGATGTTCATAATTAAAACGATCCTGTATTCCGTAAACGGCCAATGTGGGTTTATTTCGATCCATTATCAACCAATTTTAATGGGTTAAAAGAATTGCATAAGTACTGCCATCAAAAAGAGTACGGTAAATGACAATTCGCCCCAGAAACGACGCTTAAAAAAAGCAAAAAAGTTAGAGACCAAAAAAGTTACCGGGATAATGGCAATCACCAGCATTTCCTGCAAAGAATCAGGAAACATAACAAAGGGAATTATTGAGAATAGAAAAAGGAAAAACAACACCATAAAATATTTCCGGGTTTGAATACTTTTCTTGTCAAAAGCTCTCAGGATATCAATACTGGCAATAAGTATGAAAAAGGCAATTATCCACAGGTTAAAATAAAAAGAAAAACGTTTTTGGAGGAAGCAAAACGGATGCCCTATTTTCTGTGTTAGTACCCCTGTAAAAAAAGAAATGTTATCAGTATAAAAAAAATAACAGAAAGCAAACAAAAAAGGAAGCAGAAACCCCAAAAGCAGAATAACATAAGTCCGCCATTGCGTGCCATGCCCCAGAATAACCAGCCCGATAAGAAATGCAGGAAAAATAAAAACCAGGTCGAAATAAAAAAGCGAAGCCGTTCCAAGCAAGAAACCAACTTCGAATATTCCGAAATAGGCCTTGATTTGCCCAAAGGTGCCAAACAATCGTGAAATTGCAAGCAAAAAAAGAACTGCCGCAAAATATACCGGATGAAAAGTATGCACACGCACCAACCCGCCCAGCAACAATATCAGCAAAAGTGCAACCAAGTGAGAACGAATCTGTAAAAACTGATAGCGCTTATTGATAAAGGCAATTAACAAGGACAAAACAAAAACTAGAACTGCCGAAAAAGCAACGCTTAGCAGCGGGAGTTGAGCAACCGATTTAAAAACATCGGGGAATAGAATATTTTGTTCCCCGGGCGTATACACAGAACCGGATGGTGTCCAAAAGCTCCCCGACCAACATGCCAGTAGTGCTATTGGAACAACAAATAAATTGCTCAGATAATTAGACTTTAGTTGTTTTAAAATCATGCATTATAAATCGAAACCTAAATCTTTCCGATAATATTTCCCTTCAAAGTTAACCTGTTCTGCATTTTTGTACGAAGTTGCCAGCGCTTCGTCCCTGTTGGCTCCATAAGAGCTAATTGCAATCACTCTTCCACCGGCAGTAATCACCTTTCCGGCATCCTCTTTTGTTCCGGCATGAAAAAGCATACTGTCCTTCACATTTTCGGTTCCGCTAATTGCTTTCCCTTTCTCGTAGCTTCCCGGATATCCACCGGACACCAACATTACGGAAACAGCAGTCCGTTCGTCGAATTCAATACTTTTTTCAGCCAAAGTGCCATCGGCAGCACCTTCCAGCAAATCAACAAAATCAGATTTCACGCGCAACATAACTGCTTCGGTTTCCGGATCGCCCATACGAACGTTGTATTCAATCACATAAGGCTCGTTCTTCACATTTATCAGGCCGAGAAACACAAATCCATTGTATTCAATTCCGTCTTTTTGCAAGCCGGAAATCGTAGGTTGAATAATTCGTTTTTCCACTTTTTCCATAAATGCAGCATCAGCAAAGGGAACCGGAGAAATAGCTCCCATGCCCCCTGTATTTAAGCCGGTATTTCCTTCCCCGATACGCTTGTAATCTTTCGCTTCGGGAAGAATTTTGTAGCTTTTTCCATCGGTAATTACAAAAACAGAAACTTCAACCCCGCTCAGGAATTCTTCGATTACCACTTTACTACTGGCTGCACCAAACTGTCCGTCCAACATTTCTTTCAGCGATTTTTCGGCTTCTTCCAAATCATCAATAATCAACACCCCTTTTCCGGCAGCCAGCCCGTCGGCTTTCAACACATACGGGGCTTTCATTGTTTGCAAAAAAGCAAGACCTTTGTCGAGATTGTTGGCGGTAACTGTAAAATATTTAGCCGTTGGAATATTGTGGCGTTCCATAAATGCTTTTGCAAAATCTTTACTTCCTTCAAGTTCGGCTCCTGCTTTTTTAGGGCCAACAACTTTCACCTGGCTTAATTCAGAATCGGCAGCAAAAAAATCGTGCAACCCTTCGGTTAGCGGAACTTCCGGGCCAACAACCATAAGATCAACGGCATATTTCAATACAAGCTCTTTTATTTTTCCGAAATCGGAAACCCCGGCAGCAAGGTTTTGTCCAATCAATGCAGTTCCTGCATTTCCGGGCGCAAAATATAAATTATCAACCCTGTTACTTTGTTTTATCTTCCAACCGAGGGCATGTTCCCTGCCTCCTGATCCAACTACTAGAATATTCATCTGTTAAATTGTTTGTTTTTTATCTTATCGTTATTACCCGTTTTTATACCTCGAAAAATAAACATTTAATGTGTCTCCATATTTTTTAGCAAGTTCCTTCTCTCCTTCTTTATTCATGATTTGCGCCATCATTTGTATGTAAAATAAATTGCGTTGAATTTCTTCACCAATCCCCCTTGTCATAAAATGTTGGGCATCCAGGTTAAAATAATAATCAAGATTGTGTTTTAAATTAGCAAAAGCGTCCTCAAACAACTGTATCCCTTTCTCTCTTGCCCCAGCTTGCAAATAGCTGTCGCCCAGTTGAAGTGCAAAATACTGATAAGGCACCACGCTTTCCGGCACCAGTTCCAGACAACGGTCAAGCACAGCAACTGCCGAATCTTTTTTATTTTCACTAATCAAACCAACAGCCAAACGATTAAAACTATTTCGGATATTAGACATCATCCGCGAATTGTTCTCATCAATGTATACATCAGGCTGTTCCATTCTTCCCCATTTAAATTTATTCATCAGGTTATCATACATCCGGGAAGTGGAAACCGTTCCAAAATCCATCTGGCCTTTGTCTTTTTCCCTTTTTATTGGTACCAGCCTGTAGGCAAATCCTTCTAACTGAAAATAATCGGAAAGGTTCAGGTATTTATCCTGACCAACAGTAATCGACCAGTAAATTGGGCGTTTCCAATCGTTATGTACCAATAAATCCATAATCATCATTTCATCTTTTGTTATTGAGTTTCTTTTAGAAAGATCAATTACGATTTCATCAACAATTTTGTCCGAATCTTCAGGAGCCACAACATGATTACGGATCACTGCCTCCTTATCTACTTTAAAATGAATTTCTTTTTTAGGAATATAAGCCGAATTATCAGCCTGTTGCAATTTGGTTGCCGGATTATCATCGGCAATAAAATCAACTGCTTCTTTTAAATTGATGTATTTGCGTTTTATCCGTGGATTATCCAATACATAAATTATATCGCGGGTACCATAACGGTATTTATCGGTTGTCATTGAAAACGGTAGCGGATCCGAATCGTAGGCCTTTCGTTTCATCTGATCGATGTACCAGTCGGTTTGCAGATAGCTTAAATTACATACTCTGACATCGGTACGAACGCCCTCTACATCCTGGTTATACCAAAGCGGGAAAGTATCGTTGTCTCCATTTGTAAAAAGAATGGCATTTGGCTGACACGATTTCAGATAATTGGCTCCAAAGTCGCGTGCCGTATAACGTCCCGAGCGATCGTGGTCGTCCCAGTTTTGAGCGCCCATAATTCCGGGCACAAGAACCAGGGCTACAACTCCGGCTATTCCGGCCGAAATGGTTTCTGGAAGAATTTTCTTCAGAAGATCGGAAAGAAAAAGTACGCCAAGGCCAATCCAAATGGCAAAAGCATAAAACGAACCGGCGTAAGCATAATCCCGTTCCCGCGGCTGATGCGGATACTGGTTAAGGTAAACAACAATGGCCAGGCCGGTCATCACAAAAAGCAAAAAGACAAGCCATAGTCCTTTTCGTCCCTCTTTTTTATGCCTGTATTGATAAAATATTCCGAGAAGCCCCAGCAACAGCGGAAAGAAATAATAAGTATTTCGCGCTTTATTGTTCGCCAAAACAGCCGGCAAATTATCCTGGCTTCCCAAACGTGCTTCATCAATAAAATTAATTCCGCTTAACCAGTTGCCGTACAAGATACCTCCGTGTCCCTGTATATCGTTTTGACGTCCGGCAAAATTCCACATAAAATAACGCCAATACATAAATTTTACCTGGTAACGGAAGAAAAAACGAAGGTTTTCGACAAAAGTAGGCTTGGTTATGGTCTGAGTTTCTCCATATCCGTCTTTGTACTGCATTCGTGTTCCTTTCACATTTGCCCAGCTTTTATAATCTTCAATATGAACTTTGTCGTTTGAGCTCCACATTCGCGGGAAAAATGTTTCAAAGCGTTCATCGTAATTCGGCACAACACGATGATAAGTAACTTTATATTTCCCGTCAATTTGTGAATAAACCGGACTTCCCTGAGAAACCCGATTCCCTGCTTCTAACGGGGAATTGTAATATTGACCATAAACCAAAGGGCGAGACCCATATTGTTCGCGATTCAGATAGCTCAGCAACGAGAATGTATCGTTCGGACTATTTTGATCCATAGGCGGTTGCGCCGACGAACGGATGATAATAATTGCAAAAGAAGAATACCCGATAAGAATAACTGCTACGCCCAGCAAAATAGTGTTCCATACCACTTTCCCTTTTTTGTAAGTGTACACAATGCCATAAGCAAAAGCCGCAATTACAAGTGCCGAATAAAAATACACTCCGGAGTGGAACGGCAATCCAAAGGTATTTACAAATAGCAACTCAAACCACGAAGCAACTTCTACCGCACCGGGTATAATGCCATACATAATGCCGCCTAACAAAACAAATGAGATGATTAAAGCCCAAATTACACCTTTCCGTGTTACGGTATATTTTCGGAAATAATAAACAAAAACTATGGCAGGAATTGCCAGTAAGTTCAGCAGGTGAACCCCAATCGAAAGCCCTATAATATAGGCAATAAAGATAATCCAACGGTTTGCATAAGGTTCATCTGCCACATTTTCCCATTTCAGTATAGCCCAAAAAATTAAAGCCGTAAGCAACGAAGAACTGGCATAGACTTCACCTTCAACAGCCGAGAACCAGAATGTATCGGAAAAAGTATAAGCCAAAGCCCCGACCAGTCCGCTGGCAATAATAGCAATGGTTTGTCCGGTTTTAAGTTCGCCATTCTTTGCAACTATTTTTCGGGCAAGATGTGTTATGGTCCAGAACAAAAACATTATAGTAAAGGCACTGGCCAACGCCGAAAGAATATTTACCATCCGGGCGGCATGCTCCGGACCTGCAAACATGGTAAAAAAACGGGCTACAATCATAAAAATAGGGGCTCCCGGCGGATGGCCTACCTCAAACTTATACGCAGTAGTTATAAACTCGCCACAATCCCAGAAGCTTACTGTTGGCTCAATTGTCATTAAATAAACAATGGCAGCAATCAAAAAACTTACCCAGCCAAATACGTTATTATACAATTTGTATTGTTTCATCTATCTAAATTTTTGTATAGCCCGTTTGTTATGTGAGAAAAATAACAGTCATGCTCCTATGTGCCTCAGTTATTATCTCAGCCATGGGCTGTTTCATCTTATTGACCAAAAAGTATGAAAATTCGTGAAATTTTAAACATTTGCGAAGATAAGAGTTTTGAAACAAATATTCACGTCTATTCTTCTTTTAAGATTTATTTAGAAAAATGAGATGATAAAAAACATAAATTTTCAGCAATAGCTTGTTCAATCATTTTTTATGTAAAAGCAAATTACATAAAAACAATGAAATATTAGGCAAACCATATAGTCCCAATTTATGATTTACATAAAAACAAAAAGTTACAGCCACCTCCAAATCTATTCGTTGTTCAAGGTCTGGCCTTCATTGTGCACATTGCAATAAGGTAAAAATATAACTACTTCGGCAATAAACTTATATTATATTTGTATTGTACAAATGTCAATAAAAACACCATTATGAGAAGCATTATTTTTATCGGGTTGTTGTTTGGCGTTATGCAGATTTCGGCTCAGGAGAAAATCGAAATCCATCAGGACAAACGTGCAATAAACAAAGAAATGCAACCTGCTTTTGTTGTAGACATTCCGCTAACAACAAGCCACAAAGCCCTTAAACTCTGGGAAAGAACATTGGTTTCAAAACCTCTTCTTTATAAATTCAGACGACTACCCAAAATGGAAAAGGAGGCAAACGACAAATGGGTAATGCACAACGTTGTTGTAGATAAAATATGCCCCGATTCCCTGGATATATACACCCGCATAATTGAGCGCAACGGAAAAGTAACTTTTGCGGCACTGTTTGCCCACAACGGAAATTTCATAGGCAATGAACAAAATCAAACAATTACTAAAAACACATGCTCTTACGTACGGGAATATGCAATAGAAACTTACAAACAAGCTGCGCTGGAAGAACAGGAAAAACTGAAAAAAGAGCTGAATAAGATGACAACAGAATGCGCTATTTGCGAAAATGAAAACAAAAAAATGGAGCGCAGGATAGAAGAATGCAAGTATGACCTTACCCGGTTAGAAAAAGAATTAACCGAAACAAAAGAAATTTTAAGAAATGCCAGCATAAAAATTGGAGAGACAACGGCTCCTTTGTCGAAAAGAAGAAAAAAAGAGTTTAAAAAGAACGAAAAGAAAACAAACAAAAAAATAAAAAGAGTAAGAAATGCAATTGAAAGATATGCCACTACTTTTGACAAAAACAAGACTAGACAAACAGAACTCTACTCCTTAATAGAACTTAAAAAAATGGAAATACAAAAAGTTACAGCAAAACTAAACAACATTAACTAAACGAATGAAACAACCATGCCGACTGACTATTGCAGATATACGATTTCAGGCGCTCGCGTTATTCTTTTCGCCGAAAAAACGCCTCATTATCAACAATATTAACAGACTCAAACGGATTATCGCTTTTCATCTCTTTAAATTTTAAGTTCACAATATCGTAAATATACGAAATACAGCTAAAATCTTCAAAACAATACACTTAAAATAAAAAAAGGAACAAAAGCTGCATAATTCCCGGGGGTTTGATATTTTTGTGTAAAAATTAAAACCGTTATGCAAAACTTCTTTGTAAAATCGCATGGTTTGGGTAATGATTATATCGTACTCAACCACGAAGAAATATCTTTTAAATTAACAGAAAAAGCCATTATTCGCATTTGCGATGTACATTTCGGCATTGGTTCGGATGGAATTTTATTGAAAGTACCTACCCAAAAAGCTGATTTTGGCTTGCGCATTTTAAATCCCGACGGATCAGAAGCTGAAAAAAGTGGCAATGGCTTGCGCATCTTTTCTAAATACCTGTACGACTACGGCTTTACAAAGTCGAAGTCATTTAGCATTGAAACCCCTGGAGGAATTGCAAAAGCCGAAGTTATTGAAGAACGTAACAACAAAGCATTTACCATAAAAGTAGATATGGGAAAAGCAATTTTCGAATCGGCTAAGGTTCCGGTAAACTGCCCAAACGAAGAATGCATCAATGAATCCCTGCAACTTTCTGACAGGGCATACAAAATCAATTGTGTATCAACAGGCAACCCTCACTGCGTGGTGTTAAAAGACGAATTAAGCGAAAAGGAAATCAAAACTTACGGGGCACAAATTGAGAACCACCCGATGTTCCCGAATCGCATAAATGTGCAATTTGCCAAAGTAATTTCGCCAACTGAAGTTGAAGCCATGATTTGGGAACGTGGTGCAGGATGGACTCTGGCCTCGGGTAGCTCGTCGTGCGCAGTAGCCTGCACCGTAGTTAAACACGGGTTAACAGAGCGAAAACTTACCGTAAAAATGCCGGGAGGAAATCTTGCCATCGAAATTGATGAAGACTGGCAAATTCGCATGACCGGAGAAGTACGAGAAATCGGATCCGGAATCCTGAGTGCAGAATTAATTGCTGATTTACAACTATAATCCCCTGTTTTTCTCTGTATTCAATAGGCAGTTAGATTTTTAGACACGAAACATAAAATTTTCCAAAGCCCAATAGTTATCAATACATTAATAACCCAAAGAGACTTAAATTAAAATGCAATTGGGATATAATATAAAATTGAGACAGCATTAAATTGTTTGGCATTTAAGGATTGTACAGAAGTAAACAATGCCGATAGATAAAGAGGGTGTCCAAAAAGAAAATTACATTACAATGATACTTTCAATTTGAAACTGTTTCGTTTTCACCCCTCCAAACCTCCCCTAAAGTGGGAGGCTTAAAGTCCCCTACAGGGGATTTAGGGGTAATAAACCAAGTGGTTACTTATAAATTGTAAGTTCATATTGTTTGAAAAATACTTTTGAGACACCCTCTTAACAAAAGGAATTTTATCCTTTAATCTCCAGGTTTGTAATTTCTGAAGTTATTCTATAATCATAATTCGGATATTCATACATAGGCATACGTCGCTCGGTTTGTCCAATGGTGTAATCATAAGTTCCGGAATAATCGTCCGGTTCTTCGCCCATTTCTTCCAATTGCTCGAGGTATTCTTCGATAGATTTAGCTTCAATAATAACTACCTTTCCCATTTTATTAATTATAGGACTGTGTGCTCGTGTACCATCGTGGTCAAACTCCAGGATACGCCTGCCATAACGCGTAATACCAATCGTTCGGAAAGTCATACTTTTCCCCACCCCCGGAAGGTTCAAAATGCTGCGATCGGTAGATAAAAAAGGCAATTCGGTATCCCGAACTAAAGATTGAATATGCTCTGTCGCCTTCTCCGGATAAGACAACAATTCACGGGCAAAATCCATATCCTTTTCCGGAATAGCCCCAAAATGTTTCTCCTCCATTCGTTCCTGCAACAAGCGAGAATTCGGCACAAAACTGTTTTTGTTTTCTTTGTAGCCTTTAACCGTAAATGTATAATACGGAAGCACTCCAATTTTATTCAAAATACGACGCAACTGGGCACTATGCCCACGCCTTGATGCCGCTGTTGTAAAAACCAACTGATTGGTAACTGCCCATCCGGCATCCAGCAACATTTCAATGGCTTTTTTCGACTCGGAAGTAACTTCCATTGGCGACTGAAAATGAGTTTGAATAATAAACTGCCTGACACCAATCTTACTTGCTTTTGTTTTAAAATCAGCAAGCACTTCAACCAAACCGGGAGTAATGCGTTGCGGCAAATAAGCCGGCATACGCGTTCCGAAACGTACCCGGATTATCTCGGCATATTTTTCGCCTTCAACACGTAATTCGTTATCTTTTTTCTTGGCTTTTGCCATTTTATACACCTCGTCCAATATCCTTTTCAAATTTTTGTTACTGCTCATAAAAGCATCGCCACCGGTAATCAGGATATCCCGCAATTGAGAATCGTTCCGATAGTACTCCAATAATCCGGGGAGCCTTTCTTTCCACGATTTAGCGGGTTTCAAACGATCTAGGTTAAAGTTATAACGTCCGCTCTGGAAATCGTACATTCGCTGACAGCTTGCACACAAGCCTCCACAAGCACGACCAACAGTATCGGGGATAAAAATGGCAACTTCAGGGTAACGCCGATGAAAATTATGCGACGGCAAAATCCAGCCTGCGGCATTGGGTTGACCGGGCTTCACTTTATCTTCCTTTTCCCAGGCTACAATTTTTCCAAACTCTTCGACCAGCTCTTTACTGTAAATCACATAACTTCGAATCGCCATATCTGCCCCCACAACATAATCAGGGATATAAACATTCAGCAACGATAAATAATAAGGATTAACAAAAAACGGGATTCCTTTTTTTCGTGCTTTTTTTAAAACCCTCATCGTTTCATAGGTCAAACTGTGATTCAGCATCTCGTTTAACAGCTCTGGCGACCGGATGGCGAAATGTAAATGGAAACGACTTTCCTTCCACCACTGGTTCATCAATTTCTCTTTTTCTTTAAAAGAAAGCCCCGGTTTAAAACAATACCTGCTGCTCGAAAAATCGCCGTTATCAATCTTTTCAATCAGGATTTTAATAATTCGTTTTTGATTACTTTTACGTAACTTTTCTACTTTGGGGTCAAGTCCCGAAGGATATTTCTGCATCCATTGTTTCACATCTCTTTTCCCGGGAATCGGGGTCGAATGTTTTTCTTTTAACTGCCTGAACAGCCGAATCATATCGTTAAAAAAAGCAGCTTTTGCGCCTCCTGTTCCATTGTGTGCCGCCAACCATAAAACTTTAAACGGATTGCTTTTTGCCAATACTCCTCCAATATTCTGATCAGGAAATTCCTTTCCGGCATGGTCAATATAATCTAAAATACGTATAGCAGCCACATCTCTTCGGCTTAACTTTTCAGCCAGTTCGAACTGATGCCGTTTCTTTTCATAAAATCTTACAGCATACGGGTTCTTTTTCAGAATCGGAAAAATCCAGTTCCGGATAGCAGTATGTACTTCAACAACATTTTTCGAGTTCCTGATTATTCTTTCAAGCATAGGATTTTCGGCAAACAACTTTTGCAAAATTTTACGCGCCTGCACAGAAATTCCAATCTTATCCCAATTTTCGATAAAATCCATTATATAACAAAATTTTTAAGCCATACCGACAGCCACAAATGATTGTATTTATTTGAAGGGTTTTTAATCCGACACACATCGGCTTCGGCATTATTATTATTAAAGATTCATTTGCATAATACAAATGATGCCAACTGTCTGAATGTTTAAAAATAATACAAATAATCGGGTCTGCAAAAAAACTTTTCTCCCGAAACAAATATAAAAATGGCATTGCAGACTGAAAATCATACTATTGGAAAGACAAAAAAATCCATCTTTTCGATTATCTTTGTCCTGTTATTTTTTAATAGAATTCCCGAAAGGGAAGGAACACCTAAAATGAAAACAATGGCACATAAAGCAGGATTTGTAAATATTGTCGGGAATCCGAATGTAGGAAAATCGACAATAATGAATGCACTGACAGGTGAAAAATTATCAATTATCACCCAAAAGATGCAAACCACCCGCCACCGAATAAAGGGTATTGTTAGTGGCGACGATTTCCAAATTGTTTATTCTGACACCCCCGGTATTTTAAAGCCCAGTTACAAACTTCAGGAATCGATGATGAAGTTTGTAGACACTGCATTAATTGATGCCGATATTATTCTTTTCGTTACTGATGTAAAAGAGAAAGTTGACAAAAATCCGGACTATATCGAAAAAATCCGTAAATCGAACATGCCAGTAATTGTATTGATTAACAAAATTGATTTGTCGGATCAGGAACAAGTGCTAAAACTTTACGACTACTGGAGCAATGCTTTTCCCGGAGCTGACATATTCCCTGTTTCGGCGTTGGAAAAATTTAACATAGAACCGATTTTCGACCGTATCATTGAGTTATTGCCTGAAAGCCCGGCTTTTTTCCCGAAAGACGAACTAACCGACCGTAACGAACGCTTTTTTGTACAGGAGATAATCCGCGAAAAAATCCTGTTAAATTACCAGAAAGAAATTCCCTATTCGGTAGAAATAGAAGTAGAAGAATTTAAAGAAACTGAAAAAATCATTAATATACGTGCGGTAATTTTTGTATCGCGCGAAAGCCAAAAAGGAATCATCATCGGGCATCAGGGGAAAATGATAAAAAAAACAGGCACTGAAGCCCGTACCGATGCGGAAGAATTTTTTGGGAAAAAGATTTTCCTCGAACTTTATGTGAAAGTAGCCAAAGACTGGCGAGAAAAAGATAACCAACTGAAAAAATTTGGCTACGACAAGTATTAGATTTTACCCAAAGAGCTTTACGATAACAACGACCTTTTATTTGTTCGAATTGAAATACAGAATAATAAATTAATTAAGTAAAATACACTCAAGTGAAATATCTAATTCAACTTTGTTTTTTATTTCTTACAATCTCTGTTTGGGGGCAAAATAAACACTTTACGTTAAAGCAAGGACATGCAAAGCAGAAAGACTATTTTACTGTAATACCCTTTGATTTTATAAAAGGACAGATAATTATCAATGTTAATCTTAACGGAAATAACTATAATTTTTCGATGGATACAGGCGCTCCAACCTGGATTTCACGTAAAATTCACAACGAACACTCTCTTTCTAAAATAAAAAAGCTGAAAGTAATTGACTCCAGCAACAAAAAGGATAGTTTAGAGGTTGTAATTTTAAAAAGCATTCAATTGAACAATGTTGAATTTAATAACATTCCGGCATTAGTTGTTGATTCGGGAACTTTTTACGATTGTTTAAATATCGAGGGGAATATAGGAAGCAATCTATTACGAAATTCTGTTATAAATATTTCAAAAGAGAAACAAGAAATAACACTGACCAATTCCACCAAAAAGCTTAAACTGAAAAAGAAGAATTCGACAAAACTATTTTTGAATTATTTTCAATGTACTCCATACTTTAAAATAGATTTAGCAGGAAAAGAAAAAGCAAAAGCAAAGATTGTTTTCGACTCAGGAATGGAAGGAATGTTTGACCTAGCACTGCAACATTATGAGCTCCTAAGGAAATATGAAATTTTTAAGAACACCGAAAATGCAAACGGATCAATTTCGATTGGGATATTCGGCAATGCGAACGACACTTTACATTACCGAATGCTTGTCCCCCGGCTAACTTTAGGCCAAACGGTTTTAACCAATGCTCTTGTAAAAACAACACAAGACCGAAACTCAAGAATAGGAACCGACCTGTTAAAATATATGGATATAACGTTAGATTACAAACACAGGAGAATATACTTTTCGCCACTGAAAGAAGGAGAATTGGATGCTTATACCAAAACCGCTCCTGTTTCGCCAACTTTCGAAAACGGGAAATTCCTTGTCAGCTTTATTTGGAGGCCACAGGAAGTTCCGACAATAAAAAAAGGAGATGAAATATTAAAAATAGACAACATCAATTGTCAGGAACTTAGCAAATGCGACATTCTTCTTAAGTCAGGCTCTGAATTAAACAAAGACGAATTTGTTATTGTTACCAAAGATTCAAGAGACAATATCCATTCCACTTTAATAAAAAAGAAGTAACAAACACAGCAAACAAACAAAACATGAGTAGCAAAATAGCAGCAATAGTAGGAAGACCAAATGTAGGAAAATCAACCTTTTTCAACCGTTTAATAGAACAACGCAAAGCCATTGTTGACGAAACAGCAGGTGTTACCCGCGACCGCAATTACGGCAAAGCCGAATGGACCGGCGTTGAATTCTCGGTTATCGACACCGGAGGTTATGTTGTTAACTCCGACGATATTTTTGAAAACGAAATAAACAAACAGGTGCACCTTGCCATAGAGGAAGCTGATGTAATTGTTTTCCTGGTTGATGTAGAATCCGGCATCACCGACCTGGACGATGCCATTGCCAACATTTTACGCCGCAGCAGGAAAGAAGTAATCTTGGTGGTTAACAAAGTAGATAACAACCAGCGTATACTTGATGCACAAGAATTTTATGGACTCGGGCTGGGCGAAATCTACTGTATTTCGTCTATGACAGGAAGCGGAACCGGCGATATGCTAGATGCACTTGTGAATAAATTCCCCAATAAAGAAACCCAGGACGAAGAACATGAGCTCCCCTATCTTTCGGTAGTTGGTCGCCCTAATGTAGGAAAATCATCGTTTATAAATGCACTGATTGGCGAAGACCGTAATATTGTAACCAATGTAGCCGGCACTACGCGCGACTCTATCCATACACGCTATAATAAATTCGGACACGATTTTATGATAGTGGATACTGCCGGCCTGCGCAAAAAAGGAAAAGTTAACGAAGACCTCGAATTTTATTCTGTTTTACGCTCGGTACGCACCATCGAGAACTCCGATGTATGTTTGCTGTTAATTGATGCTACCCGTGGTGTAGAAGCACAGGATGTTAATATTTTCAACCTGATTGTACGCAATAAAAAAGGGGTGGTGGTTTTGGTAAACAAATGGGATTTGATTGACAAAGACACCATGACTACAAAAAAAATGGCAGAAGAAATTCAGAATAGACTGGCTCCTTTTAGTGATGTTCCAATTCTTTTTATTTCTGCACTCACCAAACAACGCGTGCACAAAGCATTGGAAACAGCCATGCAGGTTTATAAAAATCGCAGACAACGTATCAGAACCTCGGAACTAAACGACGTATTACTCGAAGCCATTGAAAATTACGGACCTCCGTCTGTAAAAGGGAAATACATCAAAATTAAATATTGCACCCAACTTCCCTCTCCCACTCCGGCCTTTGCCCTGTTTGCCAATTTACCGCAATACATAAAAGAGCCCTACAGGCGTTACATCGAAAACCAGTTGCGCGACAATTTTAATTTTACGGGAGTTCCGCTACAAATTTATTTCAGACAGAAATAGAAAAGTAATATTTTAGACAGCCAGATAATTCTATTTCTTTTTAAAGGATATAAATTCCAGATATTAAGAAAAAACTGCACCAAAAACCTGTGTTTCTCTGTCTGTGAATAGCAATCAATCCGGAGCGCCCATATCTATGCAAAAACACAATTCGAATATTTTGCAGAATAAAAACTATCTTTGCAATAAAACAGGAAACAATGATTGGCAAATTTTTTCACACTCCGGGAACAAAAAAGTTTAGCATTACGCCCCGTTACTGGGATCCGGACAAAGAAGCACGCGATGCACGCGAACGCAGAATAAAAGAAGAACTGGGAATTGCAGAAGACAAAAAAGACGACGGCAAACCCTACCATCCCAACATCAAGGGACAATTCAGATCCGGCGACGAATGGTCGCGCTCTTCGGAAGCCGCACGTAAATCGCAAAACAGACGCCTGATTTGGATTATCCTTATTTTAGCACTGGTAATTTACCTGTTTTTCTATTCCAACCTTTTGGGATAAACATTTGAGTTAATTGCTCAATACTTTTGTACACAATACTCACAACTAACGTTTTATAGATTTGAACGATATAATCCAGTTATTACCCGATTCGGTTGCCAACCAAATTGCAGCCGGCGAAGTAATTCAACGGCCGGCATCGGTAGTTAAAGAATTAGTAGAAAATGCCTTAGATGCAGGGGCTACTGAAATTACAATCAACCTTAAAGACGCCGGCAAAACTCTGATACAAATTAGCGACAACGGTTGCGGAATGTCGCCCACCGATGCGCGTATGGCTTTCGAACGACATGCCACGTCTAAAATACGTAATGCCAATGACTTATTCAGCATCAGAACCATGGGTTTCAGGGGAGAAGCACTGGCATCAATCGCCGCCATTGCCGATGTGGAATTACGCACAAAACGCTTAGAAGACGAAGTGGGAACTTTCATACACATTACCGGTTCGGAGGTAATAACCCAGGAGCCGGCAGGCACAAATAACGGGACTAACTTTATGGTAAAAAACCTGTTTTTTAATGTTCCGGCACGTCGTAAGTTTCTTAAAGCCAATTCTACCGAGCTTAAAAACATTATTTGGGAAGTACAACGGGTAGCCCTTCCAAACCCGGAAATCAAATTTTCGCTATTGCACAACGGAACTTCGTTGTATGAACTCCCCGTTACCAACAGCCGGAAACGCATTGTTGATGTTTTTGGAAAAAACCTGAACAACAGTCTTATTGGCGTACAGGAAGATACCAGCATTATAAAAATAAAAGGATTTATCGGACAACCCAAATATGCAAAAAAAACAATGGGCGAACAATTCTTCTTTGCAAACGGAAGATACATGCGCCATCCGTATTTCCACAAAGCAGTAATGCAAGCCTACGAACAAGTGCTTCCTCCCGAATCTTATCCTTCTTACTTTTTATTCCTTGATCTTGATCCCGGAGAAATTGACATTAATGTTCATCCAACCAAAACCGAAATTAAGTTTGAAAACGGACGCGATATCTGGACGATTATTCATGCTGCCGTACGCGAATCGTTAGGAAAATACAATGTTGTTCCCTCCATTGATTTTGACCAAAGTGGAAATATTGACATCCCCATTGCGCCCAAAAACAAAGAAGAAATTCATTTCCCCGATATAAAAATAAATCCGGACTATAACCCTTTCGATACTGAAAAACAATATTCAGGAGGAAGTGGCGGAGGACAGGTAACACAAACTTCTCCGACAGAAAAGAAAAATCTTGAAAACTGGGAAAACTTATACGAAGGCACACAGCTTAGTTTTAAATCAGACGACGAATACAAAAGCGAACAGGAAGAAACTACGGATTTATATGCCCCTTCATCCCGACAATTTAGCGGGAAAAAAATATTACAGCTAAAACAACGTTACATCTTAACTCCGGTAAAATCGGGATTAATGGTTATAGACCAAAAACGGGCTCACGAACGCATTCTTTTCGAACAATTTATGGAAATACTGAAAAGCGAATCGGTGGCCAGTCAACAACAGCTTTTCCCGCAAACCATAGAGCTAAACCCTGCCGATGCCGAATTACTAAAATCAATACTGAGTGATTTACAACTCCTGGGATTCGACATCCGGGAATTCGGGAAAGATACTTTCATTGTTAACGGAACTCCGGGCGCCCTAGACGTTGCTTCGCCTGAAATAATTGTAGAAAAACTATTGGAAGAATATAAAAATTCGCCAGTGGATGCACGCGCCAAAGCCCGCGAACAAATTGCCCTGTCGCTGGCCAAAGCATCGTCGCTTGACTATGGAGTAGAACTGAAGCAGGAAGAAGTTGACCACCTGATCGATAACCTGTTTGCCTGTTCTACGCCAAATTTTACACCCGACGGGAAAAAAGTACTGACCATCATCCCAACTAACGATATCGAAAAAAGCTTTGCAAAATGACAAACTGTCGTTTTTCAATTTTGGCCTGTCAATTGTAAATGAGGTAAAACGGTATCGGAAAAGTATTAAATATAAAATGAAGACCAATAAAGTACACGAAAAGAAAAACTTCGTGCTTTCGGCTTCCAACTTTTTTAAACATGAATTATCGACCTGCATTAAATATACCGCCAGTGGTCAAGAACCTGATTCTTGCCAATGTGTTATTTTATCTGGCAACAATTGTTTTAAAACAAACGGGAACTGATCTTACATCAATCCTGGGCTTATATTTTCCCCTCTCCGAAAAATTCAGATTACACCAATTTTTTACCTACATGTTCATGCACAGCACACGGGGTTTGGGACACATCTTTTTTAATATGTTTGCGCTGTATATGTTCGGGCGGGTACTCGAAAGTGTGTGGGGGCCCAAGCGCTTCCTGTTGTTTTACTTAGTTACAGGTGTTGGTGCTGCCCTTTTGCACGTAGTGGTTACTTATTTTGAATACCATGCTGTAATTTCCAAAATGACACCCGAAAATATTGCTTATGTAAAAGAAATGGGGGGGCAAATATGGGCCGAAGGAAAAAACTATTCCGAACCTCTTGCCGGCAAACTAAATGCAATTCTCAACACCCCTACCGTTGGAGCATCAGGTGCTGTTTTCGGAATTTTACTGGGATTTGGGATGCTCTTCCCAAATACCGAACTCATGCTGTTATTTCCGCCAATACCAATAAAAGCAAAATACTTTGTAATTGGCTACGGGGTACTCGAATTATTCTTTGGCGTATCAGGAATACAGGGAGGCGTTGCCCACTTTGCACATCTAGGCGGAATGTTGTTTGGATACCTGCTGATAAGATACTGGAATAAAAATTCAAAACGATTCTATTGATAGCAGCTGCAATCCCATTACAGCTCTTTAACCCATTAACTTGACAAAAAAGATGGACATTGTAAACGATATAAAAAGGACATTTAAAGAAGGATCGGTTTTAACCCGTTTGCTATACATTAATATTGGAGTATTTCTTTTGCTGAAAATTATCGGAGTGTTTTTTTATTTATCCGGTCAACCGTTTTCTCTGGCAGAATACCTTGCGGTTCCTTCATCGATCGACATGCTCATTCACCGTCCCTGGACAATTATTACGTACATGTTTTATCACATAGGATTCCTGCACCTGCTTTTCAATATACTGGGTTTGTATTGGTTTGGACAGTTGTTTTCCTATCATTTCGAAGGCAATAAACTACTCGGCGTCTACCTGCTCGGCGGCCTCTCCGGAGCTGTGCTTTACATTATTTCGTATAATATTTTTCCGGCCTTTGCATCGGAGAATGTTTTGTTGCTGGGCGCTTCGGCTGCTGTTTTGGCAATTTTGGTTGCAGTTGCTTTTTACGATCCAAATCGCGAAATATTTCTTTTTCTTATTGGAAAAGTTCAACTAAAATATGTAGCTCTTTTTTATGTCATTCTTTCGGTTATCAGCATATCAGGCACCAATCCCGGAGGAAATATTGCCCATATAGGTGGTGCATTTTGGGGATGGTTTTACATTTACCAGCTACGAAAAGGAAAAGACACAGGAGCCGGTTTTGTTCGCCGTATTAATCAGTTAGGAAAATTCTTTTCCGAGAAATTTAAACCGGGGCACAAAATGAAAATAACTTACAAACAACAACCGTCCCGCAACGACCATGAATACGCCCGTCAACAGCACGTTCAGCAGGAAGAACTAAACCGGATACTGGACAAGATTGCCAAATCGGGCTATAGCAGCCTCACCAAACAGGAAAAAGAATTGCTTTTTAAACAAGGTCGAAAATAGACGCTTGTATTTTAGTTCTGATTCCTGTCTGGCTCTACTTTCACCCGATTTAAATACAACTAAAGAAAGCCCCAACTTATCAGAAAAGGTATGAAGTTTTCAGACACAAAACAGATATCCATCTGCTAGACAATTGAATATGCCGACCACGCGGCTGAGTTACTTTTATATTGCGTTAGCAGCTATCGATCAAAATCAATTCTTCTTCCCCTTAATTGGCCATTAACAGTCTCCCCATCATAAACCTTTTGCCCGTTTACAAAGGTAGCAACAACTTTATTCGAAAACTCAGTTCCCTCAAATGGCGACCACCCACATTTGTAAAGGATATTTTCGGGAGAAACCACCCAACTTTCGTTCGGATTAATCAAAACCAAGTCGGCAAAATAGCCCTCACGAATAAAACCGCGCTTATCAACCCGAAACAGGTCGGCAGGGGCATGACACATTTTTTCAATCACTTTTTCAACCGAGATAAATCCTTTTTTGCTCATTTCAAGCATAGCAACTAACGAATGTTGCACCAAAGGTCCTCCCGAAGGAGCATTAAAATAGGTATTATTTTTTTCAGCAAGGGTATGCGGCGCATGGTCGGTAGCAATTACATCTATTTTATCGTTCAGCAAAGCGTCCCAAAGTGCTTCTTTGTCGGCCATACTTTTTATGGAAGGATTCCATTTTATACGTGCGCCATATCGGTCATAATCACGCTCATCGAACCAAAGATGGTGCACACAAACTTCTGCTGTGATTTTCTTATCTTTCACCTGTCCTGATGAAAAAAGTTCCATTTCTCTGGCCGAAGAAAGGTGTAAGATATGTAACCGGGAACCACACTTCGATGCCAGTTTTACGGCTTTCGACGATGAAAGGAAACAAGCTTCGGCATTACGAATGCGGCAATGTTCAGAAAAAGGTACATTGTCGCCAAATTTTTGACGTGCAGCTTCCATGTTTCTACGAATGGTTGCCTCATCTTCGCAATGTGTTGCAATCAAAGTAGGGGCATTGCGGAAAATTTTGGTCAATGTTTCGTCATCGTCAACCAACATATTCCCGGTTGATGAGCCCATAAAAACTTTTATTCCACAAACTCTGGCAGGGTCGGTTTTCAACACTTCGTCGAGGTTATCGTTGGTTGCGCCCATATAAAAAGAGTAGTTAGCCGGTGAAACCTCAGCCGCACGATCGTATTTTTTTTGCAGTTCGTCCCGGGTAACAGCCTGCGGAATGGTGTTGGGCATTTCCATAAAACAGGTAACACCTCCGGCAACTGCCGCCCGGCTTTCGGTAGCAATCTCGGCCTTATGGGTTAATCCCGGCTCACGAAAATGCACCTGGTCGTCAATCACCCCGGGTATTAACAGCAATCCCGTAGCATCAATAATTTCGGTTTGTGTCAAATCAAAATCGAAAGGAAGCAGTCCTGTAAAAATTTGCTTTATTTTTTCGTTGTGAATTAAAACGCTGCCTTTAAACTGACCTCCCTCATTTATTATTGTTGCGTTTTTTATTAATGTTTTCATCTGTTTATATTTTTATGTAGCCCGTTTTTGGGATGAGAAAAATAACAGTTATGCTCCTGAGTGCCTCAGTTATTATCTCAGCCATGGGTCGTTTCATCTATCTAAATTTTTGTATTGCCCGTTTGTTATGTGAGAAAAAATAACAGTCATGCTCCTGAGTGACTCAGTTATTATCTCAGCCATGGGCTGTTTCATTCGTTTATAACTGTTTATTTTTCAAGCAATCCCGATATATATAGGGAGAACTCGTCCCTAAAAATCGGGGCTCGTTTCGTATTTAAATGTTGATTATTGAATATATCTTCAAGCAATCTCCATAATCCGGGCTCTCGCTCCGCTCAAAGCACAAATCTGACAGGTGCCATTCTTTCGGCGCATAAGGCCTTAGCATTTTAATCAACATTGGTGGATGCGCCGAAGAATTCTGAACTTCACATTATTCTATCCACGGGTTAATGTAGCCCCTACAGGTTTTTCTTGTTGCAAACCTCCTGTTCCTTACTTCGTTTTTTCTCATATTTCTGCGACTGCCAACTTTCTTCCTCCCTGTCGTATTTTCGCCACCAGCTACGAATTTTCATTTTTATCACCCCCCAGAAAGCTTCATTAAAAATACCTCCACTCATTTTAGATGTTCCCTCTTGACGGTCGGTAAACACAATCGACACCTCCCGTATATTGAATCCAAATTTCCAGGCCGTAAATTTCATCTCAACCTGAAACCCATACCCAATAAGTTTTATTTTATCCAAGTCAATGGTCTCCAATACTTTTCGCCGATATCCGACAAAGCCGGCAGTTGTATCCCGGGTTTTCATTCCGGTAACAATACGCACATATTTCGATGCATAGTACGACATTAGCACTCTTCCCAGAGGCCAGTTCACTACATTTATTCCGGAAATGTAACGAGAGCCTACTGCAACATCCGAATCAACACAAAGAGCTTCATGCAAACGAAGCAAATCGTCCGGATTATGCGAAAAGTCGCAATCCATTTCAAAAATAAAATTATAATTATGCTCCAGTGCCCATTTGAACCCGGCAATATAAGCTGTCCCCAACCCGAGTTTTCCTTTACGTTCTAATATATGAAGCTGTTCCGGAAATTCGGTCATGAGTTGTTTTACAATATCGGCAGTTCTGTCAGGCGAATTATCTTCTACAATCAATAAATGAAAAGGTGTTTTCAGTGAAAATACCTTACGGATCATTCTTTCAACATTTTCCTTTTCGTTGTAGGTTGGAATTATTACTAAATTTTCTGACACTGTGTAAAAATTTGGTTTGAAAGACGAATGTACACTTTTTACCGCTATTTATAAACCTTTTTTTAGGAGAAATTTATAATTTCGTTCCTTTTAAAAAGTTAATGTTTTTATGCAAACGGTACAGGTTACCAATAAACAATTGGTCGACAAATTTCATAAACTCCCGGAAAAGGTCTATCAAAACGACCTGAATTATACACCGGCATTGCGGCTGATGATAGAAAATACTTTCAATCCGGCCAAAAACGAACGTTTCAAAAAAGGGGATGCAGCACGCTGGGTGCTTATAAAAAACGGGGAATGTTTGGGCAGAATAGCCGCATTCTACGACAAAGACTATGCGCATGGCTACGAACAGGCAACCGGATGTTGTGGTTTCTTTGAGTGCGTAGACAACCAGGAAGCGGCAAATATACTGTTCGATACGGCAAAAAAATGGCTCGTTAAACATGGCATGGAAGCTATGGACGGTCCTGTTAACTTCGATGAAAATTTCTTTTTCTGGGGTCTACTCACCGAAGGAAATTTACCGCAATCGTTTGGCATGCAATATAATCCGCCCTATTATTTTGATTTATTTAAAAAGTACGGATTTAAAACCTATTATAAACAATACAGCTATTCGTTAGACATAACCAATCCCGACCTTCCCGGAAGATTTTGGAAAATTGCAGAATGGGTAGCACAAAAACCAGGATATTCATTCGAACATTTTACCTTCAAAAAACAGAATAAATACATCAATGATTTTATTGAAATTCACAAAAAAGCATGGAGTGCACATGGGAACTACAAACCTATTGATTTCAATTTATTAAAAGACCTGCTAAAAAATGCAAGGATAATTATTGACGAAGAATTTATATGGTATGTTTACCACAACGGCAAACCCATTGCTTTTTTTATGCAAATTCCCGATCTTAACCAAATACTCCGAAAACTGGGAACAGGAAAATTAAACCTTTGGAAGGTAGCCCAGCTACTCTATTACAAAAAACGAAAAATAATCACCCAATGCAGGGTAATTGTACTGGGCATAATTCCCGGCTACCAAGGAAAAGGAATTGAATCGGGTATTTTCTATCACCTAAAAAAAGTAATGCTTAAAAAATCGTGGTACAACGACATGGAGATGAGCTGGATAGGAGATTTCAATCCAAAGATGAATGCATTATTTAAATCGATAGGGGCACAACAAAAATTTACCCATCGTACCATGCGTTATTTATTTGACCGAAACAAAGCATTCAAAAAAGCATCAATTATTGAATAATTATAGCTATTTCTTTTCAGAAATTACTTTGCCATAAACTATTAATATGCAACTCATAAAAGTAGATAACAAAAAAACGAGGCAACTTTTTCATAAAGTTCCGCATTTAATTTACAAGAACGATGAAAACTGGGCCGCTCCGCTACAGGGGATGGTAGAAAATATTTTCAATCCGGAAAAAAATAAAACATTTCGGCATGGAAAAGCAATTCGTTGGATCTTATTAGGAAATAACGGAGAATTACTCGGAAGAATAGCAGCCTTCGTCGATTTCCACCTGTCCGAAACCTACAAGCAACCCACCGGTGGCTGTGGTTTTTTTGAGTGTGTTAACAACAAGGATGCAGCCAATACATTATTTAATGCAGCTGTAGAATGGAACAGGGAACAAGGCATGGCTGCCATGGATGGCCCAATAAACTTTGGAGAGAACTATGTAAACTGGGGGCTTCTGGCAAAAGGTTTTATGCCTCAAAGCTATGGCATGCCTTATAATCCGGAATACTACGAAAAACTATTCCGAAACTTTGGATTCGAAGTTTATTTCGAGCAATATTCCTACCACCTTGACTATACCGTTCCTTTTCCCGAACGCTTTTGGAAAATTGCAGCATGGGTTGCCCGAAAGCCACAATATAAATTCAAACATTTCAGTTATAAAGAAGTCGATAAATTTGTCCTGGACCTATGCACAATTTACGATGCAGCATGGTCGCATCACGAACATTACCGCCCCTTAGACCCCGATGATATCTATGATTTCCTGAAAGAATCAAAAAGTATTCTTGACCCTAACATGATTTGTTTTGCCTATCACGAAGAACGGCCGATTGCCATGTTTGTTATGATACCTGATATTAACCAAATCCTGATAAAACTAAACGGCAAACTAAACCTTCCGGGCATTTTAAAATTTTTGTACTATAAACACACAAAAACAATCAAACGCACCCGTATTCTGCTTATGGGAATAGATCCCAAATACCAGCGTTCGGGCATTGAATCCGGTATTTTTTGGCACCAGGAACAAATTATGAAAAGAAAATCGCACCAACATTATACCGATGTAGAATTGTCGTGGGCAGGAAATTTTAATCCCAAGATCATAGCCATTTACGAAGCAACCGGAGCGAAACGGGAAAAAACGCACTACACCATGCGTTATATGTTCGATCGAAACAAGAAAGTAAGCCCGGCTCCAATTATTGGCTGAAAAAAATAATTAACCAGCGCTATTTAATTTGCCAAACTACTAAAAATAACTACCTTTGCACTCCGAATTTTGAATCGTTTAGGCACAATAAGTGAAATCCAACGGGAATTCCGCCTGACGGTGTAAACATTAAAATTGAAATTATGTACGCGATTGTTGAAATTGCAGGACAGCAATTCAAAGTTGAAAAAGACAAAAAACTTTTCGTACATCGGTTAGACGCTACTGAAGGCGACTCAATTGATTTTGAAAAAGTTTTATTGGTTGACAACGACGGTAAAGTAGCCGTTGGAACTCCAGCCGTAAAAGGCGCAAAAGTAACAGCAAAAGTGCTGGAACATGTAAAAGGCGATAAAGTAATTGTTTTCAAAAAGAAACGCCGTAAAGGTTATCAGAAAGCAAATGGACATCGTCAATTGTTCACTCAAATTCAAGTAGAAACCATTGTTGGATAATTAATAAAGAAAATTTACCATGGCTCATAAAAAAGGTGTAGGTAGTTCGAAAAACGGACGCGAATCGGAAAGTAAACGACTGGGAGTAAAAATTTACGGAGGTCAGTTTGCAAAGGCTGGTAATATTTTAGTTCGCCAGCGTGGAACACAACATCACCCGGGAGAAAATGTAGGAATAGGAAAAGATCATACTCTTTTTGCATTGATCGACGGAACTGTTGTTTTCAGAAAGAAAAGGAATAATCGTTCATTTGTATCGGTAGCCCCTCTTGTTGAAGTAGCAACTGCAGTTAAAGAAGCGAAGAAAGCTGCTCCTAAAAAAGAAGCGGTTAAGCCTGAAACAAAGAAGGCGGCTCCGAAAACAGAAGCAAAAAAAGAGGTAAAAGAAAAAGCAACGAAAGCTGCTCCGAAAACAGCTGCAAAGGCCGACGACTTGAAAAAGGTAGAAGGAATTGGACCTAAAATTGCAGAATTGTTAAACACTGCAGGTATTAATTCTTATACTGAACTTGCGACAGCTTCTGTTGACAAACTAAAAGAAATTTTAACCGAAGCCGGCAGCCGATACGCTTCTAAAAACCCGGCAACATGGTCGGAACAAGCACAACTTGCTGCCGACGAAAAATGGGACGAATTAAAAGAACTTCAGGAAAAATTAAAAGGTGGAGCTGAAAAATAGTATCCGTTAAAAACAATAAAAAAAACTCCTGCCGTTTCCGGCAGGAGTTTTTTTTTTATTTTAATGCTTTTCCAAATTCATTTAAATGTACAATCTCCTCCAATGCCTTTCTTTTTTTTTCTTTTGGAAGAGTATCGGGGTAACCGATGGGAAGCAAGGCAATAGGCTCTACATCATCAGAAAGGTGCAATAGCTTTGAGCATGCCATGCCCTCGAAATTACAAACCCAGCAGGTGCCCAACCCTAATTCCGCAGCCATTAATGTCATGTGGTCGATAGCAATGGCAGCATCAATATCAGCCGAATCCTTCCCGTCGTTTCCGCGCTTCCAAGATTGTGAATGGTCGGCACAAACCACAATAACCATTGGAGCTTCTTTAAACCAGTCGCGATGATAGGTCGTGTGAAGTTCTGCAAGTTTATCTTTGTCTTTTACAACAACGAAATGCCAGGGCTGAAAGTTTACGGCCGAAGGAGCCAAGCGCCCGGCTTCTAATACCTGCATTAACTTTTCTTTCTCAATTTCCTGTTCTTTGAATTTCCTTACTGAGAATCGTTTTTTTATTAATTGTGCAAATTCCATTATGTATTTTTTTATGTTGTTAATTATTATCCAAAAGTATACATTTTTTAAACCCAAATTATTCAACCCATTTATAAAAACCTTTGCTTGTGTATGTATTCACTGCGGAACGTTGACACACACCGTGATTTATCCGTTGCCTCAACATTTTACTTAACAGTAGCGATTAACTTTCACAACAGTGCTCCTCTCTTTTAAAATCTGACTATCTTTGTTCATTAAGCAAAAAAAGATATGTCAGAAAGACCTTTAATATTAGTTACCAACGACGACGGAATCCATGCCAAAGGACTGCGTGAATTGGTGGATGTAATGAAATTTTTCGGGGATGTAGTTGTTATTTCTTCCGAGGCTTCGATGTCGGGGAAAGCATGCGGTATTACGGTTGATTATCCTCTACGGGCAACTCCCGTTGAAAAAATACATGGTGTGCCAACATACAAATCCAACGGCACACCGGTAGATAGTGTAAAATTAAGTTTCGACAGTTTATTGGAAAAACATCCGGATTATGTAGTCTCTGGAATAAATCATGGCGACAATTCATCGGTTAGTGTAATATACAGCGGAACAATGGGAGCAGCTATTGAAGGAGGCCTGCATAATGTCCCTTCAATCGGTTTTTCGTTAGACGATTTCAATCCTGATGCCGATTTTTCTCAGGCCAAATTTGTTGTAGCCAAAGTATTTCAAAATGTTATGGAAAACGGAATGCCCGATTTTACCTGCCTGAATGTAAATATCCCAAAAGGGAAACCCAAAGGCATTAAAGTTTGCCGGCAGGCACACGGAAAATGGGCTGAAGATTTTGAAAAAGGAGTTGATCCGTACGGACATGGCTACTACTGGCTGGCCGGACGTTTCAAAAATCTGGAAGAAGAGGCAAAAGATACCGATGTTTATGCATTAAAGAACAATTTTGCATCGGTTGTTCCGGTCAGGGTAGATATGACCTGTTACCACACGGTTGAACATTTAAAAACCTGGAAATTTTAATGCAAAATATAATACGAAACAGCCCATGGCTGAGATAATAACAGAGGCACATACGTGCATGTCTGATATTTTATCTCACCCAACAATCGGGCTTCATTAAAATTTAGACAGATGAAAGAAAAATTGAATCGTAATTGTTTTGGACTTGCTGTAGGCCTTACATTGCCCGTTATTGTTTTCTTTTTGGTGTATTGGGTGGGCAAAAATTCAATCTCTTTCCCCGATTATGTAAAGAGCATGTGGCGGGTACATGCACTCATTAAAATAATGAGTCTGTGTGTATTTACAAATCTTGCATTATTCTGGATTTTTTTGCGTATAAAATTTGAGAAAGCTGCGCGGGGAGTACTTGGGGCTACTATCCTGTATGCCCTGGCAGTAATGTTTATAAAGTTTTTTTAAAGTAATAAATCATTCGATAAAAATGCGTTATTATATTATAGCCGGCGAAGCCTCGGGCGATTTACACGGTTCTAACCTGATGAAAGAATTAAAAATGGCAGACAGTAAGGCTGATTTTCGATTCTTTGGGGGAAATTTGATGCAAAACGCTGGAGGAACCTTGGTAAAACACTATCGCGAAATGGCTTTTATGGGATTCCTGAATGTAATCATGAACATTCGAACCATAAAACGAAATATGAATTTTTGCGAGCAGGATCTTTTGCAATACAAACCCGACGTGCTAATTCTGATTGACTATCCCGGGTTCAACCTTCGCATTGCCGAATTTGCAAAACGCAACAACATCAAAGTATTCTATTATATCTCTCCTAAACTTTGGGCATGGAAATCATACCGGGTAAAAAAAGTACGCGCTTTTGTCGACGAAATGTTTACCATATTTCCTTTTGAGACCTCGTTCTATAAAAAATACGAAATTGACGTTCATTATGTAGGGAACCCGTTGCTGGATTCCATTGCCGAATTCAAAAAAAATGCACTTCACCCAAAAAACTTTCTGAAAAAAAACAGTTTCGATAATCGACCTCTAATAGCCCTATTGGCCGGAAGCCGGGTACAGGAAATAAAAAGAAACCTGCCGTTTATGTCGAAAATTGCCGGGATGTTTCCCGATTTTCAATTTGTTGTAGCCGGGGTCGAAAGTGTAAACAGGTCTTTGTATCATCAATATTTGGAAGGTTCGGTAATCAAATTAATTTTCGGGCAAACTTACGATTTGTTGAATAATGCCCATGCCGCCTTGGTAGCCTCGGGAACAGCAGCGCTGGAAACGGCTCTGTTTCGTGTTCCTCAAACCGTAATTTACAAAGTAGAAGGCGGCATTGTTACCGATATTATCTTTCGCGAATTTATCTTCAAGATGGCCGGAGTTTCTTTGCCAAATATCATAATGGACAGGGAAATAGTAAAGGAATACATCCAAAAGAAAATGACACTGAAAAATGTAAAGGCTGAAATGCAGAAGCTTCTTCTCAATAACGAATACAGGAATAAAATTCAGGATGATTATCAGAAACTTTTGGATATGATGGGCAATCCGGGATGCTCCAAACGTACAGCAGAACAGATGGTGGCATTGTTAAAATAAAAGACGCATTACGATAACTTAATTGCTGAATAATGGCAACTTGGGGCGCAAATAACAACGTTTTTTTACCCGGCACACGCAATTAAATAAAATTTATACGTTAATATTGTATCATAAAGGATGAATTTATGCGCAAAAGTTTATTTTTCGTATTTACGTTTTTTTTGTTTTCGGCTTATTCGCAGGCACAAATAACCGCGCCACAGGCCGATGGAAGGACGCTTACCGGATATCCGTCCTTTCCTGAAAACGATAGTATATATGTGTTTTGTGTTTCCGACTCATTAGCCCAAAAAGGAGATTTGACCGTAACCACGGCTTTAAGCGGAACAAAAACTTTCTTGTGGGAGAAATACAATGAGCAAACAGCAAATTTTGAACTGTATCTCCAAGAAAGTACTACTGAAAGCTCTTCGCAAATCGGCAGCCTGCCTGATGGCTGTTATCGGGCAACCGTAACACAAGCGGCAACAACCAAGGTATATCGGGCATGGGTTTTTAACAACTGGACGATAGCCGATGCGACAATCAGCGACTCCAACTGTAAATCTTTTACCCTGAATGGCAGCTTTAAAACAGCGACACTCAAATATTACGACCTTAGCAATAACGCCTCATTAACTGTTTCAAAAAATGTCCGGGTGAATTGGCTCAAAGGGGCAGATATAATAAGTACCCAACTGGCTTATGTAGTACAAGGGCCTCCTGCCGAAAATACGAATTATACTTTGCGGGTTTACGATAAGTTCGACTGCGAAAGACTGACCAATGTTACTTATGAATCGATTGTGCCCGAAGCTGCTTTTTCTTTTGATCCGTCAAGTGGGGAAGCACCGCTTGCGGTTACTTTTTCCAATACTTCAAAAAATGCAACTTCGAATTACTATGAATGGTTTTTGTTACGCGATTTAAATGATATAAAGGCAGAGATTCAGCAAGGAGCAACATCGGTTGATAGTGTTATGACAATCTTGTACGACGATTCGCCTGCCTATACCTATCAAAACTCCGGAGAATATATGGTAAAATTAGTCGCCAAACATGTGTCGGATACCTGTACTTGTGCCGATACTTTATTGATGGATGGCACCATCAATATTGATTCATCTTTTATTAAGGTTCCCAATGTATTTACACCTAATGGAGACGGAGTAAATGATGATTTTGTTGTGAAATACTGGTCGATGAAAAGCCTTGAAATTTATATTTACAATCGTTGGGGGAAACGTGTTTTTAGTTGGAAGAATAGTAATATTCAGGGCTACGAAGAAACGCATGAAGAAAGCATCTGGGATGGCAAAATCGGAGGACGAAAAGCCAGCCCCGGAGTATATTACTGGGATGTATCAGGCAGGGGTAGAGATGGGAGGAAACGGGCAAAGCATGGATTTGTCCATTTGTTTCGGGAAAAATAGCTGCCAGGCCTGCTTTTTTGTCCTTTTTTTTGAAAGGCAGCTAGGGGTCTTTTTCTGAGAACTTTTTAATTAACCCCGTTTTTGTTTGAACAATTAAGGAATAACCCTTACTTTTATTAGCCGATTTTATATTTTTTATTTGAGGAACATGAAGAAAGTCGTTTTATTAATATTTTTTATTGCTTCTTTTTCTTTGGGCACACAGGCAAAGAAAAATAAAGAAGCATGGAAGCAAGAGAAGAATTTAGAACAGCAATATACTGTATTTAAAAAAAATCTGAATTTCTGGAATGGAAACTATTTTTTAAGCAATGAACAGCTTGATGCTTTTCATGGTGCTATGTTGGATACAATTAAGCATTTAGAAGGATTAGTCGCCACAGGAACTGCGAAAATTAATCAACAACAACAGGAGTTGAAAGCCAAACAAAAACAGGTTGACGAAACACAACTGAAATGCAAGGAAGCAACGCGTCTTAAAAATTCCATCAGGATTTTCGGGATGAATGTGAATAAAAATATTTATTCCATAACCATGTACCTGCTAATACTTGCTGCCTTAGCAATAGCCGGTTTTGTATTTATGTTGTTCCGGCGAAGCAGTCGTATTACTCATCAAACAAAAGAAGAATACGAGGCACTAAAACAGGAATACGAAACGCACAAAAAAAATGCCCTGGAGCGTTACACCAAAATAAACATGGAACTTCACCGCACAAGGTTAGAACTCAAAAAAAAATAAAAACAGTTGTCGATCAGGATATTTTTAGAACAAACTATTTTCCGATTAAATATTTCCTGAAATCATCATAATTATTTTCAAGCAATGTTGATTGTTTCTTTCCTTCCATAAAGGCCTTTAATTTTTCAGGTATTATAACTTTATCTTTCCCGATAACTTTTTCTACATTTTCACAGAATTTAGCAGGATGAGCTGTTTCTAAAAACACCCCGATTTGATTGGGTTTCAGGTATTCCCGTAACGATTGGCAGCCACAAGCCCCATGGGGGTCACACAGGTAAGCATGCGTCTTGTAAACATCGGCAATAATACTGCGGATTTCATCATCCGAATAACGATAGCCTTTTATTTTTTCAGAAATAAGTTTATGAGAGTTGCCGTATAAATCAAGGATACGGGCAAAATTACTAGGTGCTCCTACATCCATTGCATTAGCAATGGTTTCAACCGAAGAGCGGGGAGAGTAATTCCCTGTTTCCAGGTATTGAAAAACCACGTCATTTCTGTTATTGGCAGCAATAAACTGTTTTACAGGCAAGCCCATTTCGCTTGCAATCAGCCCCGCTGTAAGGTTTCCAAAATTTCCACTTGGTACTGAAAATACAAGTTCTTTATTGGCTAATACTTCTTTTTCTTTTAAACGGGCATAGGCATTAAAATAATAAAAGGCCTGCGGTAAAAAACGTGCAACATTAATGGAATTGGCAGAGGTAAGCGTTAGTTTTTCATTCAATTCTTTATCAAGAAAAGCGGTTTTTACAAGATGCTGACAATCGTCGAAAGTGCCGTTTATTTCCAGTGCAGTAATATTTTGCCCAAGCGTTGTAAATTGTTTCTCCTGGATGGCACTTACTTTACCTTTGGGGTATAACACATACACATGAATTCCTTCTACTCCAAGAAAACCATTGGCAACAGCGCTTCCGGTATCGCCCGAAGTAGCAACCAATACGTTTACCTGGTTATCGTTTTCACCCAGAAAATATTGCAGCAAACGTGCCATAAATCGTGCTCCTACATCTTTAAAAGCAAGGGTAGTCCCATGAAATAGTTCCAGCGCATAAATGGAATCAGTTACTTTGGCAACAGGGCAGTCAAACTGCAGGGTATCTAAAACAATCTCTTTTAGTTTGTGGTTCTCCATATCTTCCCCGAAAAAACGCAACGCAACTTCGCAGGCAATTTCCTGAAACGATAGTTTATCGATTTCTTCAAAAAAAGAAGCATCAAATTTTTCTATTTTTTCGGGCATAAACAGGCCATTGTCGGCTGCCAGTCCTTTTACAACTGCTTCTTTTAACGAAACATCGGGTGTATTCTTATTTGTGCTGTAGTATTTCATCTTATTTAAATTGTTTATTTTTCTATTTCAGAAATTCCCGGATAAATTCATCTCCTTTTAACAAGCCCAAAGCCCCGTTTTTCACACTAAATTCGTCATAAACTTCCACTTTATCGGGTTTATTTCCCGGTTTATAGATGGTAAACGGAACCGGTTTCCGGGTATGTGTCCTTAGCGAGCAGGGCGTAGGATGGTCGGGCAAAACAGCAATGGCAACATCTTCTTCCATTTTTTCTGTTTCCTGCAGTATGTATTTTACAACGCGTTGGTCGAGGTATTCAATGGTTTTGGTTTTCAGTTCCACATCTCCTTCGTGTCCGGCTTCATCGCTTGCTTCGATGTGCAGGTAAACAAAATCGTTTTCTTTCAGCGCATCAACAGCGGCTTTTGCTTTACCTTCGTAATTGGTTGTGTATATCCCGGTAGCTCCTTCTACTTTTATAACTTTCATCCCGGCATAAACGCCAATTCCCTGGATAAGGTCAACTGCCGAAATTACCGCCGATTTGCTAACGCCAAACATCTCTTTTAAGGTTGGCATTGCGGGTTTATATCCCGGCGACCAGGGCCATATACTGTTGGCTGGCTCTTTGCCTTCTGCTATTCTTTTTTTATTGACCGGATGATTAGCGAGCAGTTCCTGCGAACGCAGAATAAGTTCGGTAACGATATCGCAAGTTGCCTTTGCCGCTTTATTTTCCGCTTTGGGCAATACCTCTCGAAATGGTGTTCCCGGCACATCGTGCGGAGGTGTACATTGAAAATCTTTTACACCTCCCCTGACAACCAACAGGTGCCTGTAAGAAACGCCCGGGTAAAACTGAATGGTGTCGCACCCCAGTATTTTTGAAAGATACCGGATTAGTTCTGCTGCCTCTTCGTTAGAAATATGGCCAGCCGAATGATTTTTGAGGATTTCGTTTTCGATAGTAACCAGGTTGCATCTCATGCCCATGTCATTGGGTTCTAATTTTATTCCCATGCTGGCAGCTTCCAGTACGCCTCTCCCCTCAAACACCTTCTCAACATCGTATCCCATAACGGCCATATTCGCAATTTCGCTACCAGGGTGCATGGTTTCAGGTACTGTTTTTAATAAGCCTGATTGCCCATGTTGGGCCAACCAGTCGATATGTGTTTTTTGGGCTAATTGCAGCGGAGTTTTCCCGCCGTATTCGGCAAGCGGCTCATCAGCCATTCCATCGCCGAGTATTATTATGTATTTCATCTTATTAAAATTGTTTATCAATTAAAGCAACTCACGAAACTCGTCCCGACGATTGGGCCTTGTTTCCTATTTTTGTAACTAAAATATAAGCTGCTGTTTATTAATGGTATCGCTATTTTTTACTTTTCTTTCTTTTTCGGCTCCTGCAACGCATAGTGCCGATGTATCCTGTGTGCATCGGGATTTCGCTTTGCACAACACTAAACTTTGCAAATGCTACGTCCCTGCCAACAGAGACTGCGAATACCAACTTTCTTTACGCTATATATTTGACACTTTAATCAGGTCGGAGAATACCCCGGCAGCTGTCACAGATGCTCCGGCTCCATAACCTTTTATCAGCATCGGAAATTCGTGATAGCGTTCGGTAGTGAACATTATCAGGTTATTGCTTCCCTCAAGGTCATAAAACGGATGTGTACTTTCCACCTCCTCTAAGCCTGCTTCGGCCTTGCCATTTTCGAATCTGGCAACAAAACGCCATTTTTTATTCCCGGCGTACAGCTTTTTTCGTTGCTCCTCAAATCCGGCATCTAAATTCGCTATATCCCGCCAGAATTCGTCCAACGTCCCGTCAAATAAAGCATCCGGGACAAAGCGCCTGATGGAAATGTCTTCCATTTCTATTTTATTTCCTGATTCTCTTGCCAATATTAAAATTTTTCGGGCTACATCCATTCCGCTTAAGTCTATTCGGGGATCGGGCTCCGCATACCCTTCATCTTTTGCCATTTGAATGGTTTTGCTGAACGGAATTTCCTGAGAAATTGTATTGAAAATGAAATTAAGAGTCCCGGAAAGCACGGCTTCAATTTTTTGAATTTTATCGCCTGAATTTACCAAATCGTGTAAGGTATTGATAATTGGTAATCCGGCACCTACATTTGTTTCAAACAAAAATTTCACCCCTTTGTCTTTGGCAATTTGTTTCAGTTTTGAATAATTGTCATATTCCGAAGACGCTGCAACTTTATTGGCAGCCACAATAGAAACATTAGCCCCCAGTATTTGCTGGTATAAATTTGCAACATCTGCCGAGGCTGTGCAATCAACAAACACCGAATTGTAAATATTCATTGCTTTCATTTCATCAACAAAAGCCTGTAACCCTGAAGTTTTATCAGACTCATCCAATTGTTCACGAAAAGTTTCGATATTTATTCCTTCGCGGTTAAACAGCATTTTTTTAGAATTGGCAACACCTGTGAGTTTCAGCCGCAGGTGCTGTTTTTCCAATAAAAGTTCCTGTTGTTGTTGTATTTGTTGCAACAGTTTGCTGCCAACCGTTCCAATCCCCATCAGGAAGATGTTCAATTCTGCAAATTCCGACAGGAAAAATGCTTCGTGAACAATATTCAAGGTCTTCCGAAGTTGCCCGTTTTTTACTACCCACGAAATGTTCAGCTCCGAAGCTCCCTGGGCAATCGCAAAAATATTTATTCCGCTTTTTCCTATGGTTGAGAATAATTTCCCGGCAATGCCGGTTGTTTTTTTCATATTTTCACCTACAATGGCCACTACAGCAACATCGGTTTCAAATTGAATTTTATTGACCTGACCTGCTGCAATTTCCTTTTCAAACTCTTTGCAAATGGTTTTCCGGGCCAGTTCCATAAGTTTCTCGTCGATGGCTACACTTATTGAATTTTCCGACGAAGCCTGCGAAATTAATATTGCATTCACATCTACACTTGCCAGAGCAGCAAACAACCGTTGCGAAATACCAGTAACTCCTACCATCCCAAGTCCCTGAAGAGTAAGCAGAGCAATACCCGAAATAGAAGAAATCCCTTTTATGGGGCGGTCGAAACCGTTCTTCACTTTTTTTACGATTTTGGTTCCGGGCTTTTCAGGCGAAAAAGTGTTTTTTATCTGGATAGGAATTCCTTTCTGATAAACCGGCAGGATAGTGGGCGGATAAATCACTTTGGCTCCAAAATGCGACAGTTCCATTGCCTCCGAATAAGTTAGTTCCGGGATGGTATATGCTTTCCGAATAATGCGCGGGTCGGCGGTCATAAAACCATTTACATCGGTCCATATTTCAAGGATATCAACATCAAGAGCTGCTGCAATAATTGCTGCCGTAAAATCAGAACCGCCACGCCCCAAAGTGGTGCACTCTCCTTTGTTGTTTTGGGCAATAAAGCCGGGCATCACGGCTGTTCCTTTAAAAACGGCAAACTTTTCCCGGATGCATCGATTGGTTACTTCAAAGTTAACCGAAGCTTTTCCAAAATTACAGTCGGTTTGTATCAGTGCCGACGAATCAATTCGTTCTGCCTCAATAAAACGGGCAACAATGTGCGACGAAATACGTTCACCTATACCAACAATCCGGTCGAGAGTTTTGGCTGTTAATTCTCCAACAAGCCTGATTCCGGTTAAGATCTGTTCCAGTTCTTTTAATAAGCGGGTTACCTGTTTTTTTACGTCATCCGAATCATTAAAAAGTTCATTTAGAATAGCATCGTGTATGGTTCTTATTTCTGTTATTTCCGTATGAAAGTCGTCGGTAGAACAGGCAGCATTATTTGCTGCCTTCAGTATTTTATCGGTTATTCCGCCAACGGCAGAAACTACAACAATTACATCGTCCGGTTGTTTGCAGACGATTTCTTTTACCTTTTTAATGTTTTCGGCCGAACCTACGGATGTTCCGCCAAATTTTAAAACTTTCATACGTATTTATTTTTACATTAAGCTACAAGCCTTAGCTGTAAGCTGATTTAGATTTCTTTTTTACGATATTCATTATAAAAAAAAATGGGTGAATTGACAGATACAATTCACCCGATATATTCTGTCAATTTGTTTTGGTCTATTCTGTTGTTGTTAATTTTCCCGTAATCGTTTCAATAATCTTCGTTTCCAGCTCTTGAGAGAGTTCCGGGTTGTCGAGAATCAGGTTGCGAACCGTTTCGCGTCCTTGTCCAAGTTTGGTGTCGCCGTAGCTAAACCACGAACCACTTTTTTTGATGATATTAAACTGAACGCCAAGATCGATAATTTCTCCTGATTTTGAAATTCCTTCGCCATACATAATATCGAATTCGGCTTTACGAAATGGCGGAGCTACTTTGTTCTTCACTACTTTTACGCGAACATGATTTCCGTTTACTTCTTCCCCGTCTTTTATTTGTCCTATCCGGCGAATATCTAAACGTACCGAAGCATAGAATTTAAGGGCATTTCCCCCGGTTGTGGTTTCCGGGTTTCCAAACATCACCCCAATTTTTTCGCGCAACTGGTTTATAAAGATGCAACAGGTTTTTGTTTTGTTGATGTTGGCGGTTAACTTCCGAAGCGCCTGCGACATTAACCGTGCCTGTAGTCCCATTTTTGAATCGCCCATTTCTCCTTCCAACTCTGCCTTTGGCGTTAACGCTGCTACCGAGTCGATAACAACAATATCTACAGCCCCGGAACGGATCAGGTTGTCGGTAATTTCCAGTGCCTGTTCGCCACTATCAGGTTGCGACACTAATAGTTCATCAATATCAACGCCCAATTTCCGGGCATAATAAGGGTCGAAAGCATGTTCGGCATCAATAATAGCGGCAATACCTCCTGCTTTTTGGGCTTCGGCAATGGCATGAATAGCCAAAGTGGTTTTCCCCGATGACTCGGGCCCGTATATTTCGATGATACGTCCTTTGGGATAGCCACCAACTCCAAGCGCAACATCTAATGCGATAGATCCCGAAGAAATAGAAGGAATATCTTCAGCTCCCTGATCGCCCATGCGCATAATAGATCCTTTCCCGTAATTCTTTTCGATTTTATCCATTGTCAGCTGAAGGGCTTTCAGCTTTTCTTTGTTCTTTTGGCTTTTTTCTTCTTTCGTCATCTTCAGTTTCAATTATAATTTTAATGCTTCGAGAATTTGATTGCTATGGTCTTTTGTTTTTACTTTCTCAAAAATCTGTTCAACTACACCTTTCTCATCAATTACAAAAGTAGTTCTTAAAACACCCATATATTCTTTCCCGTACATTTTTTTTGTACCCCATGTTCCATAGGTCTGCAAAATTTCTTTTTCAGTATCGGCAATCAAATTAAACCGGAATCCGTATTTATCAACAAATTTCCGGTGCGATTGTTCACTATCGGGGCTTATCCCAACCACCTCAAAACCTTTGGCAAGCCATGTTTCGTAATTATCGTTTAAGTTACACGATTCTGCCGTACAGCCAGGCGTATTATCCTTGGGATAAAAATACAAAATCAATTTCTTCCCCAAAAAATCAGTGATACTTATTTTTTTCCCATCCTGATTAACTCCCTCGAAATATGGGGCTTTATCGCCAATTTTTATTTTTTCCATAACTGCACTGCGCTGTTTATTTTTACAAAGATAACCAAACAAATGACATTTCTCTGGCTCACAAATCTGCATTGAGCACTTAACCCGAATAATTTACAAATTATTCTTGTCTCCAATTCTGAGCATTTTTAATGTCCTAAAAATGATTTTATGGCTAATTCACCAAATTGTCTTAATATTATATTTTGTAATAAATAAGACCTTTCGCACATCCTATCTGGGTGTTTTATTCACAATCTCCTTTTTCCTTTTACTTAATAAGAAATCAATGTAATTATTTACTTCTGACTTTAAATGGGTAGGTAAATAAATTAGTTTTTATATAGTTGAACCTGTTCCATTTCGTCATCATTTAGACAAAAATACAATTCTATTTTTAAAATGAACACTTTTCATAAAAGCATTTTACCTTAATTATACAACAAAATCAATCATTTTGAAACATTTCTTTAATTTCATAGGGCATCCGATGACTCCTTGTGCAAAAGTTAATGAATTGTATTTAATCAACTACTCGATTTCTTCTGTTATACAATTTTAGATATGCCGCAACAACGGCAAGACTGTAGACCTGACTTAATCTAACCCATTGAAGATTTGTGCAACGCTTGCTTTTAATCTTATCAAATCTTTGCTTTTCTTTATTTGTCTGAAAACTTTTTCCTGATTCGGAAAGTTATAAGAGAAGTAGCTCCAAAACTGTTTCATTTTATTCACGGCATTTCCCGGGTTGTCCATACTGCGGAGGTAATGTTCCAGTATCCTATTGTGAAACCGTCGCAACATTTCATTCTTTTGGGTTATTGGCATTTTTTTGTGTTTTATCTCTGCCGGAAGAAAAGGATTCATTAGTATTCCACGTCCCAGCATCCAATTGGTTACGCCGGGAAATTGCTGTTGGCGTTTCCGGGCGTCGGCAACAGAAAAGATATCACCATTAAAAACGATATTGTGTCTTAATTTTTGCTGAACGGCGCTAAAATTATCATCGCATAAGTTCCCGGAATAAAGCTGCCGGGCAGTTCTTGGATGCAGGATTACCTCTGTTAGGGGAAAGTCGTTTAATACCGGTATAATTTCTTCGATTTCGGACACAGAGCATAAGCCAAGCCTTAGTTTTACCGATAACGCCATATCTTGTTGATGAAACCAGGCTGCCAGTATTTTTCTTACTTCTTCGGGATGGGGTAATAATCCGGAGCCTTTGGGGCGGTTGGTTGCCATTGGATAAGGACAGCCGAGGTTGAGGTTGGCTTCCTTGTACTCGTATTTTGCCAATTGTTGGACAAGGAGATTTGTTTCGGCAGCATCTTTTACCAGGATTTGAGGAACGACATTGATTTCCCAGTTGTTTCCAGGAAGAATTTCGTTTAGCTGCCGGGCAACAATAGCGCCATTTTTAACGGCAACATAAGGAATAAAATATTTATCAATCCCCTCAAATACGGCATTGTATGAAGCCCTGTAAACAAAATCGGTAAATCCCTGTAACGGTGCAAAATAAATCATTGGCAATGCTTGTCGCTATAATTTTGGGTGCTAAAGGTACTGCAAATAATATCAAAATCCAGCATACAAAAAGGAACTGTTTCCCCTATCCTCCAACGCTCTGATAGCCCTCGCAGTTAACGGCTACAGCGTTTTAGCTGCATTGATTGGCTAATCTTTAATTATCCCAATTCTGTAAAAATGCCAAAAGAGCAGCTCCCTCATTTTCAAAAATAGGATAACAAATTTAGCTTCATTCTTTTTTGCAAATACCTCTAAACGACAAGGTTAATTTATTAATTATTCGATCCGGGTATTCTGTCTTGCTGAAAAGTATACAAGTAATAGCTCATAGCATTAAACTAAAAAAGGAACGGATAATAAATCCGTCCCTTTATGTAGCGAGAGGCGGGCTTGAACCGCCGACCTCATGATTATGAATCATGCGCTCTAACCAGCTGAGCTACCTCGCCATTATTTTTCAAAAATGCGGTGCAAATATAGTATTTATTTTTGTTTTGCTTCTTTTTCTTCGAAAAAAATAAAAAGAACTTGTCTTTGATTGCATTTCGATGTTTGTAAGTTCCATTCTTTTAACTATATTGCCAAAAATCTGACCTATGACAACGAAAGTAAAAGTACAGTTTGAATACATTATGAATTGCTCCCCAAAAGTTTTATATAATCGTCTTAGTTCTGCATCGGGACTTGCCGAATGGTTTGCCGATGATGTTCGGGTTAAGGGGAAACAATATACTTTTATCTGGGACGGGGCAGAGCAGGTTGCAGAAAAAAGCCTTTCGCGGGAAAATCAATTGGTACGTTTTAACTGGATTGATGAGGATGAAATGTATATTGAATTCAAAATTATTCGTCAGGAATTAACCGGTGATGTATCATTGTTAATAACCGATTTTACGGAGGAAGGTGAAGAAAAGGAAACGGAAGACCTATGGACGACTCAAATTACAGATTTAAAACATGTGCTTGGCTCCTGATTTAATCCTCCAAACTTCTACTAATTATTTTTATTCTTTTGAGCTTATAATTTGTCATCAAATTTCGTTGCAATAATTGTAACACCGTAATTTTATATCTTGTTAAAACTCAAAGTATTTTAAAATTTTATCATTCGTTTTATAATTTAGATTGATATTATTCTTTAGGCTACAATGTTATCACAACCAGGTTGTTTCATGTTTCTTAACGATTTTGTGCTTTGCAAATCATTAAAATAATTTAGCTTTGTAAACATTCTGAAAAAAGAAATTGTTAGGATGAAGCGTTTGCACTCATATGTTATAAAATCGTTTATAGGGCCATTTATCATGACCTTTTTTATCGTGTCGTTTGTATTGTTAATGCAGTTTTTGTGGAGATACATCGACGACCTTGTCGGAAAAGGACTTAATTTTAAGGTACTTGCAGAAATGATGTTTTATGCCTCGTTTTACATGCTTCCACTGGCTTTTCCTTTGGCTATGTTACTGGCATCAATCATGACGTTTGGAGCCTTAGGCGAAAACTACGAACTGGTCGCCATGAAGGCTTCTGGCATATCGCTTTTCAGGATAATGAAACCATTGATTGTAATTGCCATACTTATTACTTTTGTGGCCTTTTATTTCTCCAATAATATTCTTCCGAAAACGAACCTGCGCCTATCAACACTCATGTATAGTGTAAAACGACAAAAACCTGAAATGATACTACAACCCGGGGTTTTTACCAATGAGATGGATGGTTACAGTATAAAAGTTGGCCGGAAAAATAAAGAAAATAAGATGCTTTACGACTGGCTGATATACGAACATACAAAGAGCAGTACCAACGAAAATGTTACGGTGGCCGATTCGGGATATCTGAAAATTACAGAAGACAAAAAATATATGGTACTTTCTCTTTTTAACGGGATTAAATACGAGGAAGTAAAATCCAAAGAGCGGAAAAAGAACAACTATGCTTATCGAAAAACCAAATTTGGACAACAAACAATCAGGGTAAAAGTAAAAGGCTTTGATTTTAACCGAAGAGATGAAAGCATTTTTCGTAACCGCTACCGCATGCTGGGCATACAGGATTTAAAAACATCAAGCGATTCGCTTTCGTCGGTTTATCTTACGCACTTACAAAAATATATAGTCCGTTTTCGGATAAACAGTACAATAAATAAGCGTTTGTACAACCTTGTAGCTCCCGATTCGTTAAAACGGGACACACAGGTTCCTGCGGCCGATTCAATCTTTAACTTCGATGCCTGTTTTGCAGGATTCGACAAGCACACAAAGGCAGATATTGCAGAAAATGCGCTTCAGAAAGCCCGCGATGTTTCACAAAACATTAACATACATCAGGGACAGCTTTACAACAGGAAAAAAAATCTGAACAAATTCCTGATGGAATATCACCGTAAGTTTACCTTGTCGATAGCGGTGCTTGTTTTTTTCTTTATCGGGGCACCGCTAGGAGCAATAATTCGCAAGGGAGGACTGGGAATGCCAGTGGTAGTATCCATTGTATTGTTTATTTTTTATTACATAATATCCATGAGTGGAGAAAAATCGGCACGCGAAGATGTTTGGTCGATGTTTAACGGGATGTGGTTTTCTACTTACCTGTTCCTGCCTGCCGGAGTCTGGCTTACCTATAAAGCTGTAACTGATTCATCTGTAATGGCTGCCGAAACCTATACTAAATTAATTAAGCGCTTTAACTTTTTCAAAATCTTCAGAAAAAAGAAAACCGGAAATTAACGGAAATATGAGAATACTTCAGGTTACCAATAAAGTACCTTATCCTGCCAAAGACGGTGGTGCTATTGCCTGTATGAATCTTGCCAAAGGATTTTCGCAACTCGGACATGAGCTTACTATATTATCCATGAATACGCAAGAGCATCCTATTGACATCGACGAGATTCCGGAAGAGATCAGACACATTGCCGACTTTCGTATCATTGATGTTCCGCCCCGTATTTCCGTGTATTGGAGCTTTATTAATTTGCTCTTCTCAAAAAAACCTTACAATGCGATTCGTTTTATCAGCCGTAGTTTTTCTAAGGAACTGAAGAAACTTTTAACAGAAAAGACATTTGATGTTATTCAGCTCGAAGGTTTATATGTTTGCCCATACATTCCGGCGATTCGTAAAAAAACAAATGCATGGATTGTATATCGCGCTCATAATATTGAAAGCGAAATTTGGGAACGCACAGCACAGAATGCAAAGGGCTTGAAGCAATTATACCTGAAGAATCTTTCAAAAAGAATCCTAAAATTCGAGACCTCGCTACTTAATCAATACGATTTACTGGTACCTATTACAGCCCGGGACGAAACAATTCTTGAAACACTGGGCAACTGCAGGCCGTCGTTTGTTTCACAAACGGGAATTGAAAACTCGGTTGTTCCAAGCAGTAAAAATCTCGAATATCCATCGCTGTTTTACCTGGGCTCGTTGGAATGGACGCCCAACCAGGAAGGACTGGTTTGGTTTATTGAAAAGTGCTGGCCGGTACTTCATAAAAAATACCCCTGTTTAAAATTCTATATTGCCGGGAGAAATGCTCCTGTTTGGATGAAAAAGAAACTTGAACGACCCAATATTGTATTTAAAGGAGAAGTGGACGATGCTTACGAATTTATGAATTCAAAAGCAATTATGATTGTACCTTTATTCTCGGGAAGCGGAATGCGTGTGAAAATAGTGGAAGGGATGGCGCTCGGGAAAAGTATTGTTACAACACCTGTTGGAGCAGAAGGAATTAAGGTTGAAGACGGAAAGCACTTACTGATAAGCCAATCGGTTACTGAATATATCAATGCCGTTTCTATTCTTACAGAAGACAAAGCATTGTTTGATCAGACAGGGAAAAACGCCATTGAATTTGTACATCAAAATTTTGACAACTTAGCTATTGCCGAAAAACTTATCGGTTTTTATAGTCGGCACATTCAATAGGTTTCAATTTTCAACAGCCATTTTGCGCCTCGTTTTCTTCCATAAACCGTTGCTCGATAAGTTCGCTTCGTTTTATCGTTCTTCTCGCCCACTCCAGTTTTAGCTCATTCTTTTCGGTTTCGCTTAATTGCCAGTTAATTTGTTTGTCCTGACGCATCCTTAAACTAAGATGATGAAGAGTTATAGCCGCCGAAACCGAAATATTAAAGCTTTCGGTAAATCCGTACATAGGAATCTTCAGGAACTCGTCGGCTTCGTCAAGTATTACCTTACTGACACCCGGAAGTTCGGAGCCAAAGACAAGTGCAGTTTTCCCTCCTGCTATATCAAAATCATGCAGTTCCTGATCGTTCAGATGAGGAGTAGTTGCAACAATGCGGTAATTCTGTGCTTTTAATGCACGTATGGCATTGCGCGTATTATTTTCCGGGGCATTATATTTTGTTAACGAAAGCCATTTTGAAGCCCCCATAGCTACTTCTGGGTCAACATCAAACTGATTTCTGTTTTCGATGATATGAACATCCTGTACTCCAAAACAGTCGCAGGTGCGTAATACAGCACTGGCATTTTGAGGCTGAAAGATATCTTCCAATACAACGGTTAAGTATTTGGTACGCATCTCCAGTATCCGGTCGAATAATTGAAGTCTTCGGGGAGTAAGAAATCCTGTTAAATGTTTTAGTAGTTGATCGTTCATCGAAAAAGGACTTTTGCTTATTGGTAATAAATAAAAAAGGGAAGCATTGCCTCCCTTTCAAATGTCTTCCACATTCGGTATCGTTATGATACTGCGTCAGCTAATTCAGCTCCAGCCTTGAATTTAACAACTTTCTTAGCAGCAATTTGAATTGTTTTACCAGTCTGTGGGTTTCTTCCTGTTCTTGCGCTACGTTCAGAAATGGCAAAAGAACCAAATCCAATCAAAGCTACACGATCTCCACCTTTAAGTGCTTCGGTTGTTGCTTCAACAAATGCATCTAACGCTTTCTTTGCGTCAGCTTTGCTCAGGCCTGCTTTTTCAGCCATCGCATCAATTAATTGTGCTTTATTCATAAGGCAAAATTTAAAAATAAATGTTAAGTGATTGAAATATAGTTATTAATTTTTTATTCGTCAAAAATTCAAAAAAAAATACATTCTCCAAGCCTTTTTCAAAAAAAATATACGAAAATCCTATGTTTTTTAGTGTGTACATTTTTTGGCAGGACTAAATTCATAAATAAGTTTTAAAAAAACAAACACTAAAAGCCTTTTTTTTCAGTATTTTATAAAAAATGTAATATTTTTTTTTGTGGTTAGAAAAAATCGTCTACTTTTGCAGCGCATTTGGAGAGATGGCAGAGTGGTCGAATGCGGCGGTCTTGAAAACCGTTGTACCGCGAGGTACCGGGGGTTCGAATCCCTCTCTCTCCGCAGTTGATGAAAATTAATTTTGATAGAAAAAAATAAAAGAAAGTCTTGTAAAATATTTGCGAGGCTTTTTTTTTGGATCACATGAAAACGTTGTGGAGTAATTCATAATTCGCTCAATTGCTATCAGCAAATTGCAACATATAGTTTAGTCTCTTTTATTTACTTTTGACCTCATGCCGGTCGGGCATTTACTTTTTTCAATCGATAAAAAACAAAAAATCTCGTCAAAAATAACCTTTGCATTTTTTCAGATGATTAAAATTGGTTGCTTTAATTGTATCATCTGTAATTCGCTTCACAAACTTTATTCTTCATTGTGATATATTCATAGAAGCTCATTTCAAAGCATCGAGTTAGCCCGACTGACGGATTTTTGACACGCCCGAACAAAGGCAAAAAAGAAGAAATTAGTTTGTTGTTATGCAGCCCCTCTTTCCACCTTCGATAAAAAGCGTTAAGAAACGAGCATATAAAATATTGCTCATAATAAAATAATCACAAATAGCGAGTTCCATACGATACCTTAAAAAATAAACAATTTTAATCGTATAAAAATAAATGGAAAGAACGTTAAAAAATCAAGTCTGTTTGACGAACGTTAGACTTGAGATACGAAAGGCAAAAAGGAAGAGTTTCTTGATTTTAGTGATTGAAATTTATTTTTAGCTTTTTGTCGTCAGCGGTGGCTTTTGGGGATACTTTTTCAGCTATTGGAAAAAGTATTTCCCGTCCGGAAGGACATCTTTAAATTATCTTACTCCACAGAAAATTAAACGGATCCCAGCAACCTCCCCTATATTAAGTTGAGTTGATTTATAACAGAATTACTTATTTTGTATTTCGTTCTTTTTCCCGGAAAATTTAACCGTAATATGCATTCAGCAATTTTGTTAAAAGAACACTTAAAAAACTAAATACAAAAAAATTGGTAACAATGGTAATTAAAGTATAACTGCTTTTCCTGTTTTCGGGCAAAGACAGCAGCTTATCTACTCCCTGCCAGAAAAGGTAGAAACCATATAAGCCCAGCACACTAAGTACATACAAAAAAGGGAATAGCCCGGTAATTAAAGATACCAGCAAAAAAGGAGTTATGGAATAAGCAACCAGTTTGCGGGCAATATCTTTTTGCTTTTCAGCACCAAAAGTTTTCATTAACTCGGTGGTAAAAAAAACACCTATCTGGTAAGTCAATAAAAAAAGAAGTACAATCCGCAGTGCTTTCAGCAAGGGATATTCGATAAAGAAATCGATACGCTTAAAAAAGTCGCCAATAAAAACAGCAATTGCTACCATTCCAATCAATGGAAGTAAATAGACAAGCATCAAATTCTTTTCCCCGGTTGTTTTATTCTTTTCTGCTTCCCAAAAGGCTTTGGGCGTAAAAAGTAACTTTTCTATTTTCCTGAAAATTTTTTTAAACGAAAATTGCATTCCCCTAAGATTTGCGGTAAAAATACATTTTATTTCATAATTGTAAACTTAAAATTTATAATTCACGTATAGAAAAATCCGTAAATTAACCGGGATAAAACTTATTTTTGCAAAATGGAAACAATACCAAAAGCGGAATGCGAAAAGATAGGATTCTTAAGAAAGACACACGGCGTACATGGAGAAATGGTGCTTGAATTTGAGGAATGTTTTGAATTTTCAGTAGAAGAAGCCGAACGATTTTTCGTGGAATTAGAGGGCCTGCTCGTTCCTTTTTTTATTGAAGAAGAAGGCTTACGTTTCCGATCTGCCAAATCAGCAAATGTTAAGTTCGACGGGGTAAAAACAGAACAATATGCCAAGCGGCTAATCGGAAAGGATGTATATTTATATAAATCTGAAATTGTTGACACACCTGTTGAAGAAGATGCTTCCCTGACCGGTTTTTCCCTGTACGACCGGCAACTTGGAGAGATTGGCACAATCGAAGAAGTAAATGATTATTCCGGGAATTTAGTATTAAGCGTCAGTTACAAAGATAAAGAGCTGCTTATTCCGTACAATGAAGAATTTGTGGTTGATTTTGACGAAATACAAAAAAAGGTAACACTTGCGATCCCCGATGGCTTAATCGAATCTTAATCCTGTTTTGGTTATGACTGAAAAAGATTTACTGGAAGCCTTTAGCTCTTGGGATAACATGGAGCTCATGCTTATTACAGCCATTGAAAAGCCCGAAATATTTACTGCCTTGATGGATGTAGCTGTTTATAGTAAAAAACCTCATAGCTGGCGGGCAGCTTATGTAATGGATAAATTGTATGACAAAGAGCCGGACAGAATTCGTCCTTATATCCCTAAAATAATAGAACAACTGCGGGTAGAGCAGCATCATGGCAAAAAACGACATTTTCTGAAACTTATCAGTCAAGATAACATTCCATCCGATTACATGGGCTTTTTGATGGATTATTGCCTAGATGCTTTTGTTTCGGAAAAGGAACCTGTTGCAAACCGTGTTCATGCCATGCAGATTATGTATAACATTTCGGAGTCAGAACCAGAACTTAAAACGGAATTACTGGAAATTATCCAGCAGGAAATAGAACACCATCCAACACCGGGGATTCGTTCGCGCGGGAAAAAGTTGGTAAAACAGCTACAAAAGCAGGTTTATGGCCGGTAATCGTTTTTTGTAAAAAAATAACCGCAGAGATAAACGGACGTTCGTCTCTGCGGTTATTTCGCTTTTATTTTATTATTCCTTATGACTCAGGTTGCCCTGTATATTGTTGTAATTCGCGGCCTATCTCGGTCATCAATTCTGTTTGTTTGTATTTACGGGTAAGTATCAACATGTTTTTTACGTTTACAACTGCCCTGTTTTCTTCTCCTTTTACCACCGCCTCAAATTCAATTGGCAACGATGTATAATAGCGAATTAGCCCAAGACTGTTCTGAGCCATAATCCGAGCTGTTTTATTCGCTTTTTCGATTGCTCCGGCACGGTAATATTGCTCTATTGCAAATGTAGTTTCCGAGCCGTATGGTATTTTGTTATTCGGAAAAAGTTCAAATAAACGATCGATTACTTTTATGGCCTTTTCTTTTTCTCCTTTTTGGTTAAGAGCAGCTGCTAAACGGGCAAACATATAATGTATTTGCATTATGGTAATTTGCTTTTTGTTTTGTTGATCCATATGGATTTCAGGATCATTCACATTTCCCCAAACGTATTTGGACATCAGGTTGTCATACAAAATATCGGTATCAATCCTTCCTTTAAAATATTTGTCTTGCGTTTTTATAGGAACAAAACGATAAACCAGCCCCTCGCATTGCAACCAGTCGGTAAATGGAATATTGCCGGCTGTCAACAAACTATGAGCGATATATATCGGACGTTTCCAGTTGTTTGCTGCAATCATATTTAATATTGCCATTTCGCTTTTTCCAATATGATTACCTTTGAATTTAAAGGTTACCTTGTCGGCAATCAAATCAGCATCTTTTTGTTTTACAGTTCCTGTTTGCAATACTGTTTGTTTGTCAACAGTAATACAAAATTCTTTTGAAGGAAGAAAATCAATCGTGCTTCCTCCCGACGTCCTTGCTTTTGTTCGAATATCGTCGCTTCCCAGAAAATCCATAGCATCGCTTAGTTCTATTGCCCCTTTTATGCGTTGCTGGAAGGGTATCCAGTCCATACGTCCGAGATAATATTTTTCTTTATCAAAAGTAAACGGCACGGGGTCGGCCGTATAAGTTTTACGGGTTTGTTGGGTTACATACCAATCCATTCCGAGGTATCCAACATTAATAATTTTTATATCCTGTCTCACTCCTTCTACCTCCTGTACGTACCAAAGCGGGAAAGTATCGTTGTCTCCATAAGTAAAAAGTATTGCATTGGGCGCGCACGATTCGAGATAATTTTTGGCATAATCACGGGTCATATATTTGCCCGAACGATTGTGGTCGTCCCAGTTTTCGGCAGCCAAAATACCAGGGACTAAAGCCAGCGATACCACGGTGGCGATAATTGCTCCGGGTGTTCCTTTTAGTGCTTTCCCAATAAACGAATAAACCGCCAGCACTGCCAGTCCTATCCAAATGGCAAAAGCATAAAACGATCCGGCATAGGCATAATCCCGTTCCCGTGGTTGATAGGGCGTTTGGTTAAGGTATATCACAATGGCTATTCCGGTCATTATAAACAACAACATTGTTATTGCAAAAGTTTCTTTTCCCTTTTTCCCCTTGTTGTATTGAAAAAACATACCAATTAGACCAAACAAAAGCGGAAGAAAATAATATACATTCCGGCTTGAGTCGTTTTTCATAAAATCAGGCATGTTTTCACGCGGGCCCACCTTTCCTTCGTCAATAAAATTTATGCCACTCACCCAGTTCCCTCGACTAAACTCACCATATCCCTGTTCGTCGTTTTGCCTTCCCACAAAATTCCACATAAAATAGCGCATGTACATAAATCCCATCTGGTAAGAAAAGAAAAAGCGCAGGTTTTCAGCAAAAGTTGGCTTTTGCAATGTTTTTACTTTTCCTCCTTCCCTCACCCGTACCGGGTGTCCTTTTATTTCGCCCCATTGTTTGTAGGCACGAATATGACGGGAATCGCTACTATACATCCGGGGGAAAAAGGTTTCCATTTTTTTGTTGTATTCTATTTTTGCCCCTGAAGTTCCGGTTACTTTATATTTCCCGTCAACTTCGTTGTATTGCTCTTTTGCCCCGGTAGCTCCTATTTGCGGAGAATTATAATATTGTCCGAATAGCAAGGGGCGATCGCCGTATTGTTCACGATTCAAATAACGAACCAGTGCAAAAGCATTGTCCGGATTATTCTGATTCATAGGAGTATCGGCTGAAGAGCGAATTACAATTAGCGCAAAAGATGAGTAGCCGATTAGTATAACAACAATAATGGTTGCCACGGTATTCCATACCACTAAATTTCGTTTGTGGCTATAGCGAACAAACCAAACATAAAAGGCTATAATAGCTGCTCCCATAAAAAGAATTCCAGCGTTTATGGGCAAGCCTAAGCCGTTAACAAATATACGGTCGAAAATGAAAGCAATTTTGGGTACTCCCTGGATGATTCCATACTGAACTCCAATTAATATGCCCATCGAAACAATTAATGCCCAGATAACGCCTTTCCACGAGAAATTATATTTTTTAAAATAATAAACCAGCCCGATAGCCGGAATTGCCAACAGGTTCAACAGGTGCACTCCTATTGATAATCCTATCAGATAGGCAATCAAAATTAACCAACGGTTGGCATTTTTTTCATGCGCCACATCTTCCCATTTTAAGATTGCCCAAAAAACAATTGCGGTAAAAAACGATGACGAGGCATATACTTCGCCTTCAACGGCCGAAAACCAAAATGAATCGGTAAAAGCAAAAGCTAATGCTCCAACCAGTCCACTGCCCCAAACTGCAATTTGTTGCCCATTGGTTAATTTTTCTTCCGCAAACAGTTTGCGAGCAAGATGCACAACTGTCCAATATAAAAGCATAATGGTTCCGGCACTGGCCAGTGCCGAGAGCGAATTTACCATTACCGCGGCTTTCTCCGGGCTTGGTGCAAAAAGAGTAAAAATACGTGCTAGAATCATAAAAGTAGGAGCACCGGGAGGATGCCCGACTTCGAGCTTGTAAGCACAGGTGATAAACTCGCTACAGTCCCACCAACTGGCAGTTGGCTCAAGGGTTAAAAAATAAGTTAATGCAGCAATCAGGAATACCCCCCATCCCAGAATATTATTTATTCTCTTGGTATGATTCATAATGATTTATTTTTTTCAGAAAGGAACAAATATACAGTTTTCGTTTATTAAAATTTGTAAAAATAAACAGCAAATATTGTGGAATGATTTTTTTTTATACTTTTGCACCGTCTTTAACAAAAAGACAATCATAAAAAGGACTGTCCCGTGGTGTAACTGGCAACACGTCTGATTTTGGTTCAGAAGAGTCCAGGTTCGAGCCCTGGCGGGACAACAAAAATGAAATACAAGTAAATTTGTAAGCCTGAAAAGATTTTTTTCAGGCTTTTTTGTTTTCTTTTAACTACTTTCGTTTTATGATGTACGATGTTGTAAAAATACGAAACCATTTCCCCATCTTAAAGAAGGAAGTATATAACAAAACCTTTGTTTATTTTGACAGTGCAGCTTCGGCACAGAAGCCTGTTCCGGTTTTGATGAAGGAAGAAGAGTTGCATAACGATTATTATGGAAATATCCATCGTGGTGCACATTTTATGGCAGATAAAGCAACTGCAGAATTTGAAGATGTGCGCGAAAAAGTAAAGCAGCTTATAAACGCAGGTTCACGAAGCGAAATTATTTTTACGAAAGGGACAACCGAAAGTATTAACCTCGTTGCGTCTTCATTTTGCGAACGTTTCCTTTCCAATGGGGATGAAATTATTGTTTCGGAAATGGAACACCATGCCAATATCGTTCCCTGGCAACTGGCCGCTGAACGCAAAGAAGCAACAGTGGTAAAACTTCCGTTTAACGATAATGGGGTTTTAGAAATCGAAAAGCTTCAAAATCTAATTACCGACAAAACAAAATTGCTTGCAGTTGCCCATGTATCGAATGTGCTTGGAACAATAAACCCGATAAAAACAATTATCGAAACCGCTCATCGAAATAACATACCTGTTTTGCTCGATGGAGCCCAAGCTATACCTCATTTGTCGGTTAATGTACAAGAACTGGATGCTGATTTCTATGCATTTTCGGCACACAAAATATATGGGCCTAACGGAGTGGGTGTATTGTACGGAAAAGAAAAATGGTTAAATAAAATGCCGCCCTACCAAGGAGGAGGCGAAATGATTTCGGAAGTATCGTTTGAGGGGACCACCTTTAATGAACTCCCGTACAAGTTTGAAGCAGGGACTCCGAATATCACCGAGGTAATTGCTTTTGGCGCGGCAATTGATTTTGTTAACAAAATTGGATTAACCAACATTGCCCGCCATGAACATGAGCTTCTGAAATATGCCACCGAAAAACTTTCGGCAATAAACGGGTTAACAATTTATGGTAATGCTCCCGAAAAATCAGGAGTAATTTCGTTTAACATCGCGGGGATTCATCACTACGACCTGGGGATGATGTTGGACAAAACAGGCATTGCTGTTCGTACCGGACGCTTATGTGCCGATACGGTAATGTCTCATTATAACATCCCGGGATGTGTACGCATCTCTTTTGGCATGTACAATACCAAAGAAGAGATTGATTTATTTTTGCTGGCTTTAACCAGAATTGCAGCAATGTTTTAACGAATGGTTTTATTTCTTGAAATGAATCATATCACGAAACTGGGCAGGAGTAATGCCTAATTCTTTTTTAAAGGCTGTATAGAATGTAGATAACGAAACGAATCCTGCATTAAAAGCGATTTCTTTCAATGGATGTTGTTTTTGTATATCTTTTTTTATTGCTTGTTTGCAGTAATCAATCCGGTATTTGTTAACTAAGCTTTTAAAGTTACATTGAAATTCGGAATTTATAGCATTGGAAACGTATGAAGTATTTGTATGCAACATTCCGGCCATTTTTTCAAGAGATAGAGAAGGATTAGTATAAACCTTCTTATTATCAAACAAATCCAACAAATTGTTTAACAATTGTGAATCTCCTTCTTTCTCCGAATATGTCTCAAGTCGTTTTTTTAACTCTTTGATTTCCTGTTGCTGAATATTTAGTCTTTTTTGTTGTTCCAAGTTTCGTTTTAAGGTTTTATTTTTATCGCTATACCAACGAATACGCAACACCGCACAAACAATCAGAAGTCCGATAACAATAATAAGCAAATACAGGATATGCTTTTTCTGATTTACCTCTTTTTTCTGCAGAGCAATAATTTTCTTTTGTTTTATGGCATCGTGTTCGGCAAGCAAATCTGCAAGGTGTTTTTTGGCTTCCTCTTCCTCTAATTCTTTATGCTCCCGGGTGTATGTCATGTATTGCTCAATCGATTTTTCCCAACGATGTAATGCTTTATAACTCTCGGCAAGTTTTAAATGAGCATGTGCCGATAATCTGAGATTAGGATAACTATCCGTAAATGCTATCGTATTCTTATAGAGTTCTATCGCTTTAGCATACTTTTTTTGTTTTACATATAAATCGCCTAAATTATTCAGATTCTTAAGCAATCCTGCCCCTTTCATATTATTATCATAACGCAATTGTAGGGCTTCTTTATAATATTTTTCGGCTTTCGCATAATTTTTTTCCCTCAAATAAAGTGTACCTAAATTGTTTTTACTTACAGCAATACGAGAAAGAGTGCCAATCTGTTCTCTTACTTCCAACGATTTTAACATATATTTTTCAGCCTCTTTCCATTTTTTTTGTTCAGCATAGATAATGGCATAGCTTTCATATACTCTGGCAAGTTCTCGCTTTTTCCTGATTATCTTCTTGTATTCATCAATATAATAAATCGCTTTTTCGTATTTCTTTAATTTTCGACACAACCGGCTTAGATTTAAATAAGAAATTTTCAGGAAAACAGTAGTATGCTTTTCTTTTGCTAAAGTTGCAGCCTGCACATAGTACTTAAAAGCCAAATCGCATTTGCTTTGCAATGCAGAATTCCGTCCTAAACAACATAAAACATATGGTCGCCAGATATTCGCATCAACACTATTATATATACTGTCTGTTTTTCTCAAATAGGATGTACTCTTCTCAATATCTCCTTTTTGGGTTAAAGCAATTGCTTTCATACAAAAAAAACGCCCTGTAACAAACGGATCTTTTAATTTATGATTAAGCGATTCTAAATCATTAAACGCCCGATAAAAAACAGAATCGTTACCAGAATTGAATGAAACAGCAGAAAGGTTTGCCAATATTACCGCTTTTAAACGGGTTGGTTTATCCAATAGTTTATTAGCTTCTTGATAAAAAAAGATTGCCGAGTCAGCCATTTCATGAGCAGCAAAGTTAATCCCTTTGTAATGTAATAATTTTGCTTTCTGCTTCGTTGTACTTTTTATTTCCGGCATATTTTCTTGCAATGCATTCAAATAAAAATCAATCGAATCACGAAAAGTATAATAGTTTTGCATCCCTTTTTCATAAAACGAATCAAATTGTGTTTTTTCTTTACAAAAAAAAGATGAATTGCATGCAAAAAACAGAAAAAGGCCAATCAGGCATAAGAATATTATCTTTTTCACCCCTACTTTTAATTTATTTTTAATCGAACTCAGGTTAAAAGTAAAATCATATATCTCTTTAACAAAAAAATAAACATTATTTTTTAGAATCAGTACCTACTCATAACAAAACGCCAAGAATTAAAGCCTCCGAAAAAAATGCGTTATTCCTAAAACTTAAAATCTTTTTCTGAAACTTAAAAATCTAAGATTACTAAACACTTAGAACTATTTACTCCGTTATTTTTGATGCATCCAGAATGTTTTTGTCTGTTATAAAAAATATATAAATACTAAATACTAATACAAAAAAATTGGATTGATGAGACATCAAAAAAGAACAACTATTGCAGGTTTATTACTTTTGTTTTTACCCCTGCTTTCTGCGATTAGCGTAAATGCACAATCGGTAAAAGGAAAAACGATCCGTTACTTTCAAGCTCCGGCCGAAGGTGTTAAGTTTAAAAGAGCAAATGTTTATTTGTCGTACGACCAGGCATTGGCAACAGCAAAAAAAGAAACCCAACAAGCCAAAAACTCAGCATTGGGCAACAAATTTGGCGCATTGGGCGGTCAGATTGCCAAAACCGCCAACAATGCTTTAGAGATGATGGACACCTATTCGAAAGTACTAACTACGCTCGAAGATGACAAAGGACGCTTTGCCAGATGGAATTTTGTTCCGGCATACATTATTGCCAAAACAGAAAATAAAAAAGAAGTAAATGTTGAGATTTTCATATTAAATGAAACCAACCCCAATTCGCTGGAAGCAAAATCGCCAACTTCTGCCGATAAAAACGGCTATTATGCTGTTCCCTACTACGTTAATGTACGCTATAAAATAAGCGACGAAACAGGAAAGCTTATTTTTGAAGAAAATCTGGGAGCATTGTCTGGCACAATGAAAACCAAAGATTATACTCCACCCGCAACCACTACCACAAAATCAATTGGCGGGGCATTTAAAGGCGCACTAAACAGCGCAACAAAATCGGCAAAAAAAGCAGCAACCGAAGCGCCGGAGTTTCCAATCGAATACAAACTGGGAACAAGTGCTGCCTATCAGGCGGTACGCGAAGCTGTTTTTGCCCGTTTTGGTTTTGCAACGCTTTCTACTCCCATGAAATTAGGAGCAGTAAAAGAAGCAAAAAGAACCAAAAAAATGATAAAACCAACCCTTGCAATTTTTGCCAACAAACAAAGCTTCCTGCTTTCTGACGATGAAAAAAAAGCGGTACATGCTTTTGCTGAAGAAATAGAAAAAAGTCTGGAGTCAACTTCATCAAAAACAAAATGGGTAGCATTGCATGATTTAGCGCTTTGCTATGCATGGCTCGAAAACGAAGAAAAAGCGTCGAAATATTATCAACAATATGGTAATGAAATTCGTAATACGCTTGATAAAATGGAATGCTGGAATAAGGTGATGAAAAAAGAAATGACCTTTAAGGAAATGAAAGCGAAATGTGGTTCTACTTTTATAGGCATGAAAGATCAAAAGAAATACGCTCTTTATAACGACATTGCAAAATTTGTCAGATACTATCCGGCAGGAGCTAAACGCTACCAAAAATTATTCTACACCATCAATCGCGACCTTGCTAGATTCACCGATTTTTATGCAGTAAACGACCTTCTTTGTCAGCTGTATGAAATAGATTTCCCTTACCAGTTTCTTCCGTTAAACGATATGAAAGGCTCTCCCAAAGATATGAAAGCAACCATTACCAAAGAAGGAATGCAACCTATCGAATACAGAGTGAAATACAACAGCAAAGGGAGAATTAAAAATTTTCAGGCCGATCAAGTTTCGATCCTGGAAGACGGGACAAAAGAAAAACTAATATCACGCAACATAAAACCAAAATACGACTCAGAAACAGGAAAGTACATGTATTTGGTTACAGGAGAAGGAAAAACACAAACCGAATTTAAACGTATTTACCGACCTTATTACTATGGAGGAATGAAATATGTTTTTGATCCGGTAGCCAGTAAAACAAAAGCAACATTAAAAGATATTACTCGTAGTACCGGTTTCTGGAACGATAAAACATCGAACGAAGATATACAGATGAAAGTTGACTTAGACGGGAAAATGTATTTTACCGGGAAATCGTCCTATTTCAAAGCAAATGCATTCTTTAAAGAAATGCTAAACTCTTATGGCATTATTCCCAAACGCGTAGATACCAAAACAAAATTTAAAACAGAAGCGAATATTAACGGTAATGGCATAATGACAAACTGGGTATGGAGCGGTAATGTAAAAACCGACCTGAACGGAAAATTTCAAAATAGAACCCAAAACCTAACTGCCAATAAAATGGTGCGCAGCCTCAAATTTATAAAAGTAGATCCGAATGGAAATCCGATAAAAGCCGAATATACCTTTCAGTTAAAAGGTTCGATGAACATTCAACAAAAAGTGTCGTTAAAAGATTTCTTCGCAACATGGGGGGCTGTTGGTGAAATTTCAAATGAAAATTTTAATGTAAAAGACAATGGCATATGGGACTGTTCGTTTGAATACGATGCTGCAGGAAACTGGACTAAGATGAAAATTGGGCCATACTCCGCAAAACGAGAAATAAAATATTAACCCAACACACCCAAAGAGGGAAATCCATTCCCTCTTTTTTCAAAATTTAAGTTTATGAATATAAAAGTTACACTTACTTTATTCTTGGGGCTGTTAGCCGGAACTATTTCGGCTCAATTAAAATCGGTTATAACCACAAAAGAGAACGAAGTATTAAAACACTTCTCCAGCTTTTGTGTGGTAGATCAGGCAACCGGTTATGCCATGGGCAAAGCAACAAAAAAATATATTCCCGGGAAAGTTATGCCACAGGTCTATTTTACAAAAGCTCCAACAGACTTAATAAATCTTAAAAAAACAGTTGTTTCGATTAATGATGCCCACGACACAGAAAACGGATTCTGGAGTTTATTTTTCGATGAAAAGAAAAAACTTACAACTTTCGGACGCCGCCGATTTGTTACAAATAAACAAAAAGCATTATGGATTCCAATCATAGACGATAACCTTGTTATTTTTAAAGCGATTATTTCTGACAATTATATTCTTATAAACAAGACCGGGCAATACGAATTAACACCTGATATAGAAAAAGCCTCTAGATGGGAATTAATCTACACAAAAAACTAATTATGAATAAAATTATATTACTTGTTCTTACTCTTTTTAACATAACAGCATTCGGACAAGCAACTGTCGGTCATAAAGCCTATTTAAAAGCCAATATCCAAAAAGGAAAATACAGACATTTGTACTATGTACAATCGTTTACAAACTCCGGAGATAAAATAGTCGATAATATTGAAGAAAAAGTAAAAAAACGCTACAATAAAAAACAAACATTAAATAAATATTGGTTTTTACAACCGTTTTATATTCCTGCAGATAATGCAGAAGAAGCTCAAGTTGTAATTTCTGCCACATATAAGATTAATCCGAGTAAAACAGAAGCGACAAAAAAGGTCTACACTTATCTAGAAATGCCATACTCTGTATATTTTGAAAAATACACGTCATCTGCTCAGGTTATTATTCATTACGACTACAAAGACAAAAGTCCATCTGTTATTGATACAATAAAAATAGAACACACATATAAAAACCTCCCATGGTACCCCAAATCAACGCTCGAAAAATTAGAAAAAAACACAAAAGAAGATTTATTGTATGCTATAAAGAAACCAGTTAAAGCAACTAATTATAAAGACGTAAGCATTATTTTTCCAAAAATAAAAATTAAAGACAAAAGTCTAAAAGAAGAATATTCTCAAGTTCAGAAATTACTAAAAGCCGAAAAATATACAGAAGCCGGTAAAATATGTAAAAAAGTATATAATAATTATCCCAAATCATTAGAAGCTTCCGCTGCCGTTGGTCTGTGTTACGAATTAATAGGAAATTATCCTAAAGCCGAAAAATATACTAAACCTCTAAAAAATTTTCACATAATAAGTCGTATGCGAAAAAATATGAAACTGCTTGAGTTTGCAAATTCAATTGGTTTTACCCCAGAGTTTATTGATTTTTAAGATATTGCTCACAAACATCACATTCAAAAAAAGACCTCTGTTTTTTTCGTTCAAAGCATGTAGCCCATTTTTTAGCAAAAGGGCTACATTCATATTTTTAATAATTCGCCTCTTTAATTTCGAAATAAGACTGGGGGTGTAAACATGCCGGACATTTTTGTGGAGCGACAGTTCCTTCATGTATAAAACCACAATTGCGACATTTCCAAATTACCTTATCGCCACGCTTAAATACCTTGCCTTCTTCCAAATTATTATACAATGTCCGGTAACGATCTTCGTGAGCCTTTTCCACCTTAGCAATCAGTTTAAATGCCATCGCAATTTCTTTAAACCCCTCTTCTTCTGCAACTTTTGCAAACTCAGGATATAATTCCGCCCATTCTTCATTTTCTCCATCAGCCGAAGCTTTTAAATTCTCAAGTGTTGTTCCTATTTTACCGGCAGGATATGCAGCAGTAATTTCAACAACACCTCCTTCTAAAAATTTAAAGAAACGCTTTGCGTGTTCTTTTTCGTTCAAAGCAGTTTCCTCAAATATTGCTGCAATTTGTTCTAATCCATCTTTTTTTGCTTGTTTCGCAAAATAATCGTAGCGCATACGAGCTTGCGATTCGCCCGCAAATGCTTTTAATAAATTTTGTTCTGTTTTTGTTCCTGCTAATGTTGTCATAATAAATTTTGTTTATCTAAATCGTGTTATATTTTAAAAATAATAAATCTACTGTTAGCATAAAAGAATTAACGTTAGTTTTGAATAAGACTGAATAAGTGAAAAGATATATTGTATAAAACAAAAAAATGCGAAATTTGTGCACTTTAAATAATGATTTATGACAATTGAAGAAGTTCAGCAGGAAATAATCGATGAGTTTTCGATGTATGACGATTGGATGGACAAATATGCCTGGCTGATTGAATTGGGAAACGACTTAAAAGAGTTAGATGCCAAAGATAAAAATGAAAAAAACCTGATAAAAGGCTGTCAATCGAGGGTATGGCTTACGGCAGAAATGCAGGACGGAAAAATTATTTTCAGGGGAGAAAGTGATGCTGTAATTGTAAAAGGACTGGTAGCCCTGCTGTTAAGAGTAGTTTCAGGACGTACACCTAAGGAATTGCTTGAAAATGAGTTGCATTTTATCGAAGCCATAGGGCTGACGCAACATTTGTCGCCAACCCGTTCCAACGGATTATTGTCGATGGTAAAACAAATTCGGCTTTACGCTGTTGCTTTTAGTAAAATAGCAGGATAGAAGAAAGTCGCAGTTGGCAGTAGCAGTGAACAGGAAAAAAGTAGAAGAAAGTCACAGTCACTGCTTTCAGTCGCAGGAGGGAAAGAAGAAGTAAAAGTAGCAGTTGACACTTAGATATATCCAACCATCTAACGAGATTCTTAGAAATGCCCGGATAGACCAGAGAATATAAAAAGAATAAATATTACATGGACAAAAGAATTGATTTAATCATAAACAGCCTGAAAGAGGTTTATGACCCGGAAATTCCGGTAAATATCTACGACTTAGGATTAATTTATAACATCGATGTTGATGAAAGCGATGTTGCAACGGTTATAATGACTTTAACAGCCCCCGGCTGTCCGGTTGTTGATATGCTGCTCGAAAATGTAACAAGTGCCGTTCAGGCAGTTGAAGGAGTAAAAGCAGTAAGCATAGACCTCACTTTTGATCCGCCCTGGGACAAAAGCATGATGAGCGAAGAAGCCCGTCTTGAATTAGGTTTCTTTTAACGATAAAAAACAGGGTATTTATTATGAAAACGAAACCCAAACCCCAGCATCAGAAAATTGGGTTCATGAAAGTCTTTCAGGCTGTACCCGATGTTGATAAACGAATTTCGGAAAACTTCAACTTTAAGACTAAAGGTTTGATAGGATGCATTTAAATCGCCTTTCCCATATAATATATTGCTCCCGATACCTAAGCCTACCGTAAAATAAGGCATGACATATTCGGCCCGGCAGGAAAGGCCTAATGCAAGCTGTTTCGACAACGACGGGGTATAAAATTCCTGTTTCGGGCTCATCTCATAATCTGTAGTATAAACATTGGCACTTCCATCATACACTCCGTCGAGCGATACCCCCATTCTAAATTTATAGCCGAAATTATACATAGGAGCAAATCCAAACCCAAGGACAGTATAAGCCTTTGGCGAAGCAATTTGCACATCCTGAAAATCCACTCCGGTACGGCGCCATGCGCCAAATAATACAAAATCGTAGCTGACATGACGGGGAAATACAGGAATCGACAGCCGGGACTCGCTCTCCGGCTTATTGCTTCTTTTGCCAATGTTATATACTAATCCGGCTTTCCCCCCTGTTGAATTTAATCCTGCATTCGGAAACTTTGTGTTGCCATTAGAAAAATGAGAAAGAGTAAGCCCGGTTGTCAGGTCTATTTTCTCGGAAAGCATCCATGAAAGGTAAAAATTAACATTGATATAAGCATTTACCTTCGAGCCGATTACTTCATTGTAAGGATTGATAATAGCATGATAGGGTTCCCAGCCCAAAGACACCCCGAAATTCCATTCGTAGTTGAGCGATATATGAGGAGAAAAACGAGCAATACTGGCTCCCTGAAACAAATAGAAAGCCCATGGATTTCCCAACTCATTCTGGTTATTAAATGAGAAATGAGCCAGCCCTATTCCCTGATAAGCTCCATTGTAAATCTGATAATTACAGGTATTGGGCTGAAAGCCGAATGCATATTTAAAATGAGTGGAAAAAGCAGATTTTAAAGCGCTGCATTTATAGTTATTGCCACGAAGAAAAGAGTTGGTTGGCATTATGTAATCAGGCCGGGCTTCTATGCTTATCTTATGAATAAGCCGGTTCGAAAAACGTAAAGAATCGGCATTTCGGGAGGTATAGACAAGGCTCACAGACGAACTGTCCTTTTTATTACCGGGGATACCAAATGTATGGTCTTTTGCATAAGTTACGACCAATAAGGAAAATAATAATCCTAATGTAAAAAGTATCTTCAACATGTGCCTCGCTTATTTCACAGGGATATTGTTTTTTCCATTTGTAATATTTTGTTTAGTTTCCCTGAAGAAAACACAAATGTATAATTTTTTGATAGTGATGAAATATTTTATACAAAAAATTACCGAAACACAACAATTACGATTGCCAGGTTTCGGTAAAATCGGGTATTAATAACAACACCACAAATGTCTTATTCTTTTTTGAACAAAGCCAGGGAATGCTAAAACACTCCTTTAATTCTTATGCTATTTTCAACGGTTTTTCAACTTTTGTTTTTAACAGTGCAAGCTCTAGTACATCCATAATAGTGTTTACAAAATAAAAATTTAGTCCCTTCAGATAAATGTCTTTTATCTCTTCCAGATTTTTTTTGTTTTCTACAGAAAGGATAATCTCTGTGATTCCGGCACGTTTAGCAGCCAGTATTTTTTCTTTAATGCCGCCAACCGGAAGCACTTTCCCGCGAAGGGTAATTTCTCCGGTCATTGCTAAGTTCTTTTTTACTTTGCGCTGTGTAAATGCCGAGGCCAGCGAAGTAACCATTGTTACACCAGCCGACGGCCCGTCTTTTGGGATTGCTCCTTCCGGCACATGGACATGCACGTTCCATTTCTCAAAAACTTCGGTATTTAGGCCAAGTACTTCGGCATGTGCTTTTAGATACTCGTGTGCCAACATCGCCGATTCTTTCATTACATCGCCCAGGTTACCTGTAAGCGTAAGAGCGCCTTTCCCTTTACTGAGGCTGCTTTCAACAAAAAGAATTTCGCCGCCAACAGCAGTCCATGCCAATCCAGTAACTACACCCGCAAAATCGTTGCCCTGGTATTTTTCTTTTGAATATTCGGGAACGCCCAAATATTCACGCACATCAGTTTTTGTAAGTTTTTTATTGTAAGGATCCTCAAACGCAATCCTTTTGGCCACCCTTCGGGCAATTTTTGCAATTTTTTTATCCAGTTCGCGTACGCCCGATTCACGGGTGTAGTTTTCAACAATTGTCTCTATTACTTCTTTCGGAAAAGTAAGGGTTGATTTTGTAAGCCCATGATTTTTAAGCTGACGGGGAATAAGATGCCGCCTGGCAATTTCAATTTTTTCTTCAATCAGGTATCCGCTAACATCAATCAGTTCCAGCCTGTCGCGCAAAGGAGGAGCAATTGTACTTAATGTGTTGGCAGTAGCAATAAACATTACTTTCGACAGGTCGTAATCCTGTTCGATGTAATTGTCATGAAATTCACTGTTTTGTTCCGGATCTAAAACTTCAAGCAATGCCGAAGCCGGATCGCCATGAAAATGGGTTGAAACTTTATCGATTTCATCCAAAATAAATACCGGGTTCGACGATTTTGCTTTCTTTATGTTTTGAATAATTCTTCCCGGCATAGCGCCAATGTATGTTTTTCGGTGCCCGCGTATTTCCGATTCATCGTTTAATCCGCCAAGGCTTATTCTTGCATATTTCCGTCCGAGAGCTTTTGCTACCGATTTTCCTAATGATGTTTTTCCTACTCCCGGGGGGCCATATAAACAAAGAATGGGCGATTTCATGTCATTTTTCAGCTTTAAAACGGCAAGATGTTCTAAAATGCGTTCTTTTACCTTTTCCAGTCCATAGTGCTCTTTATCCAGTATTTTCCCGGCACGTTTCAGGTCAAAATTATCTTTTGTATATTCATTCCAGGGCAATTCGAGCAAGGTCTGACAGTAGGAAAATTGTACCGAATATTCTCCGGCAGCAGGATTCAGACGGCTTAATTTTTCGACTTCTTTTTCAAAAAAATCAGCCGTTTGCTTGTCCCATTTTTTCGCTTTCCCTTTTTTCTTTAATGTATTTATTTCCTGTTCTACAGGATTCCCCCCCAGTTCGTCCTGGATCGTTTTCATTTGTTGGTTCAGCATGTATTCACGTTGCTGGCGGTCGATATCTGTTTTTACTTTTTTCTGAATATCGTGCTTTAGCTCCAGCATCTGCACTTCTTTTACCAAAAAGCTAATGGCCTGAACCCCGCGGTCTTTTATGGAATCAAATTCCAGTAATTTCTGTTTGTCTTTTACATTCAGATCGGTGTTTGAACAAATGAAATTAATCAGGAACGTTGAGTTTTCAATATTTTTTACGGCAAATGTAGCTTCCGGAGGGATATTGGAAGAAAACTGTGCTATTTTAATGGAGAGATCTTTTAACGATCCGACTATGGCATTAAACTCATTGTCATCGTCGGGCGAAATGTCAGCCAAAGCCTCTACATTTGCTTTCAGATAGGGGTCTTCGCTAATAAAATCAACAATTTTGAAACGACGCTTCCCCTGTATGATTACCGAGGTTGAACCATCGGGCATTTCTAATACTTTTAGAATTTCGGCAACAGTTCCTATGTCGTATAAATCTTTTGTTTCGGGGAGGTCAACGGTATGGTCGCGTTGTGCAACAGTTCCTAACAGATTGTTTCCCCTGCTCACATTTTTGATTAGCTTCAGCGAGCGTTCGCGTCCGACAGTTATAGGCAATACAACTCCCGGAAAAAGTACGGTGTTACGCAACGGCAGGATGGGAAGTACATTCGGAACCTCTGTTTTTTTAAGTTCATTGTCGTCTCCGTCTGCAATGATTGGCAAAAATTCCGGTTCCTGGTCTGATAATCCTGATGCAAATATGGTCTGAAAAGTTTTGTTCTTTAAATTCCCCATTGTATAATGACAGTTTGTCTTAGTAATATAACTTAATTAACAAGAAGTGCTATATAACAATAGCTGTACCAAGTAAAAAGATTGGGCAAAATTACTGAAAATAAGCTGTGATTTTGAGTAGAATCACGACAAAATTTCATAAAAAAAAAGCACCCGTTAAAACGGATGCTTTCTTTTTTATCCTTCGTAGAATTATTTTTTCCTTTTTTCCATGTGTTTGCTATAACGGCTCATAAACTTATCAACACGTCCTGCAGTATCAACCAATTTGGTTTTTCCTGTATAAAACGGGTGAGAAGTATTTGAGATTTCAAGTTTGTACAACGGATATTCTACGCCGTCAACCACTTCGGTTTCTTTTGTATCAACAGTTGACCGGGTGATGAAAGTGTGTCCGTTTGACATGTCTTTAAATGCCACCAACCTGTATTCTTCCGGATGAATTCCTTTTTTCATTTTATGCTTTTTTTAAAATTGAATGGTTGTATTTATTACTACAATCCATTCGTTTTGTTTTTGTTACTACAAATTTTGGGGTGCAAATATAAATATTGTTTGTTGTTTTCCCAAATAGTATTTTTTTTATTTGTTTTTATTTTCACAAAACGCATTCATATTCTTAATAGAATGTAAAAAGAGCGCTCACAAAAATAAATGACAAAACAAGTGGCCAATAAAACTTTGAAATATCAAAAATGTTGTTCTGAATAGAAAACCGGTTTTTAAAATAATTGTTAATGGTGCTGTTTAACGAAACCAACATCAGGATTATATAGGTTATAAAATAATAATATTCCATATAAATAATCCCGGAAGTATCAAGACTCCGACGAAGATTAACTTGTTCGAAAACAGCGACAAACAACAGGCCGGAACAGGCAATAGCTACATTAAGGGCATCTTCTTCTTTTGCTATTAATGCAATGGAATAGGTCATTAAAATTAAGACCACCAAGGGAATGATCCGGGTTATTATAGGATCGAGATAGTTTCTTTTAAGCATAATGTTGTAATGCAGTTCAGGAAATGAATTTTTTACAATCCGATAATTTTTTCCAAAAGTTGTGTTATAGTTTTTTTCTTTGAATGAAAAATAGCTTCCTTCTACATTCCATCCCTGTATTACAATATCCTTATCAATTCCGGGTTTAAAAGACGGATGAAATAACTTGTAAGCATCTAAATCCGGAACAAGAACTACATTATTATCAAAATCAACATGCCAGATTCGTAACCACAAGTCGTTCCTGTCAAATGGATACAACCTGTAATTAAAAGGTTCTCGAATTTCAATTGAAAAATACCATCGATAAAATTGCGCCCGGTCTCCGCAGGTAAGAAAGACACAAGAGCTGTCAACCAATTCAACAAACAATTCCTCGGCATCGGGAAACAGAACTCCGCGTTTTATTGTACTGTCGCTGTAGGTTTGCCAAATGTAACCGGTCATTACGGCACTGTACGAATCGGAAAAATGAATTGTCTGTAGATAGAGTCCGGTAGGTACTGAATATACTTTGTTTCCATCTTTATTTTTTATACTTTTTGTATATAATTCGACGTAATCGATAATGCCTTCGCTATCCAACAGCATTGCAAAGTTCCATCGATCGTAGCTTTGTGCTATTTTCTCTTTTTTTTGCTGATTATCGGCTATGCTCTCCAGTAATTTCTTCTTCCTTACAATTGAATTATGTAACTCCATATCGGAAAATTCGACAATAGGATATCTCAACGAATAATTATAAATAAAAACAATTTCAATTATCAGAAATATACAATAGGCCACAAATCCCAATTGCTGAAAATGATTGTATTCGAACTTTCTTTTTCGAAGAATAATAAGCTCTGCAATAAGCAATATACCGAAAAAGAAAAGCGAATAACTAATGTAATACTGACGTTGTTTGTTAAAAAATACAGGATTGCTATATACCTGCTGGTCGGCGACTGAAATCCCCAGAAACCAATCGAGATATTCTATCGGGAAAACAACTTCCCAACACATTGCCTTTGATACCGTATTCAAATGATAATTCATGTCTGGAATTTCGTTTAAACCATCTTCAATTGCCTGTCCCAATTTCACCAGTTCCGGCTCCCCTGCATCAATTCCAATCTCTTTTAGTGTTCGTGTATCATTATCGGGATGGGCAATAAATTCTCCTTTTCGGTTCATCAGGTAAGGATATCCTAGCCTCGAAGTTTTCCAGCTGTTCAGCATAAAATACAAATTCGAAGAAGAATAATTGCCTCCCACTACACATATCGATGAATCGTTCAACTGAACAGGCACCACATAAGAATTAATTCTTTTATTGCCCGATAATTCAAAAAAGGGAGCAATCCACATCGGGCTTTTTCTCTTTCGGGGCAGATTAAACCACACTGCGCTGGAAGAATCGACCGTGTAATCGTAATAATCTTCGAAATGTGTAACAATGAAATTCCCTTTTTCCCGTTGAAGATATTGCGAATATAATCTTTCTGAATAACCTGCATCCCGGGCATTTTCGAATGCAATATATGCCCCGTCGAGAAAACTACATTTCATTAAAATTTCATACAACATCTTCTTTATCTGGATACTGTCGGTTAGTCGCATTAAGTTATTTTGCAAACAAAAAGCCGTTGAATCAACAATATGTTCGGTATGTTGCAGTTCTGCGGTTAAACGTTCTGTTATTTCATTGCCTGTTTCTTGGGCATATTCAATTAGTTCTCCTTTTTCTGTATTGACTACTTTTACTACCTGTTGATAAACAAAAACGGCAATTATATTAATACAAAGCATGCCTAATATAAATGCCGTTTTATTTGCAACTTTCTTTCGTTTTATCATTTGCCGTATTTGGGTTTTAGACACTTAAATGCAGCAATTGCATTTGCCAGTTTGCTACGCGTGCCTTCTGTTACCTTAATAAACTTACTCCGGCTGGTATGCCTGGTTTTGCCATTGTAATACTCTTGCGCTTTTTCGTCTTTATTGTTTTCAATTTTATAGTCAGAGTATTCTCGTACTTTATTCCTTCCAATGTTGTCTTTATCACTATGACTTTGAGTAATTCGCCCAAACCGATTTCCGTTGAGGAAATAAACCGTTGGATTGCTGTCAATATCTCCTGTATACCCAATAATATTTCCAGAGATATAAAATTTTTCTTCGTATGTCATTTTTTTATTTTTTTTGATGTATTAATCAATTGTTTGTAATATTCAGATAAGAAGTTTTTCCGTTTACTTTTACGGACTTCAGTACCATATTTCGGTTTTTTCCACTCCGTTTATACGAAACATGCACCCAGTCAGGCTCATCATCATCACCAAATTCCCAAATCAACTGATCGAAAACAAGATTATCTTTGATGTAATGAAAGATCTGCTCATTTCCTGTTCGTATCCCCTGTAAATCAAGCGCTTCTCCTTTCGAGTGCTGCGAGGTAGCTGCACCGCCAATGGCTTTATTTAAGGCAGGCGAACGGTAACCCGATGAAACGCGAATAGGCCCCAGGGCATTCCTCGCCGGTTGAAAAACAGAAGTGGCTATCGCTTTCAAATTTTCCAACACAACATCATCCATACTGCTATTATCTATTTCTAACCTTTCGGCAGTTGCCGATTTGGTTACTTCTGCAAGGGTTAGGTTTTTAGATAAATTCATCTTGATAAATATGTTTTTAACCCTTTCCACTTCGAGCTAAAACACCAGGCAAGGATTAATATGGATTTTGTTTTTGAGAAATAGTTTCTCCAGGTATTAGCCGGAGTACTTTCATTTACATTTACACATTTTACAGTTTGCAGCTCTTTCCATTTATCTTCAAAGAAAAATTTCTTTTCATGAAGCAAATTTCCGTTTTTATCACCATGCGTTCCGGTAAGTACATAAATCATCACTTTATTCATTTTTTCAAGTCCTAAATTTTTTCGTATTTCAGAAATAAGCGATGAGACTTCCTTTGCATTCGTAACATCATCAAACCCATATACCTGTGGATTTTTATCATGTTTTCCTTCTGCTATAAGTTTTTCTGACATAACTCAAATTTTAATTACATTTCGCCTACTCTTTTTCCCGGGTTTTCGGCATCTCCCGTTTCTATAATTGCATGCAATATTTCGTCGTTATGTATTTAGGTTGTAACTAAGTTTTATTGAAAGTTTATTTTTCTCATCCGTCTTTTTCGAAAAATCAAGCGTTATCCCCTTTTTTGTTATTTCCCGGGCTTTCTTTTTTAGGTCCCCCTGATTTACGGCATCAACATTTGCATAAAACTCTACTGTAAATTCAGACAAAAGAACCGGCCTGTTATTAACCAATGAGATTAAAGGAATATCCACATAAGAATTATCGGCAGTTTTTATTCTTCGGGTAACCGGCACTCCGTCAGCATCATAAAAACGGTTTAAATGCTCCTCCCGAGAATTCGCAGACTTCTCCTGTATCCCAGATACCAAATCATAAAATTGCTTTATCAACAAATCAACCGGTACCGGATTTTCTTTATTTTTCCTGAATCTCCAGAATTTCATCTGTCTAAATTTTTATGAAGCCCGTTTGTTGGGTGAGATAAAATATCAGTCATGCTCCTGTGTGTCTCAATTATTATTTCAGCCATGGGCTGTTTCATCATTACTATTTTAAGGAATCTGCGCCTTCAACACCCGTTCGTATCCTTCAATTACACTTTTAAGCCCTTCCGGTATTTCCTGTGGAGATATTACAATTTTCAGATGCCCGGAACGGTTCGATTTCATATCGCCGGTATCCTTATTTTCTTTCGAAAAGTTAAGCTGTAACTCTTCATCAACCACTTCCATTTCGAATCGGGTATTGAACTCAACCGAGTCAATTGTTGGACAGGTTAATGGCGCCAAGGTTATAAGCGGAACATTTACCTCGACCTCCTCTACCCCGTTTTCGGTTGTTTGAGGATATTTAAGCACAATAGAATCGGGCAACATTGTTGACTCGGAATCGTCTTCCGAAGGTGTTTTCTTAAAAAAGCGAGAGAGAATCCCCACACTACTGTCCGAAAGCGTATCGTTGGCCGCCACAATTGCATCATGAACGGCATCAATAAATGATTTTAAACTGATCATATTATTTTGTTTTATTTTTTCACACTATGTGTTATTCTGAATTTCTCAAACTGCTCCATGGCTCGGCTTACCTCTTTGGTGCTTGATGCCGAAAGGCTTATAGAACTTTTGCAGTGAGAGCAGGTAAAGGCCACTCCTTTTATCAATTCGTCAATATTGAAATAGATTTCATGATGACATACAGGACATTCGATTTTTTGCGTTTTATAATCCATATTGCTATTCTTTTGTTTTTTCAGGAACTGCATTTATCGATTTCACATACAGGTCGATAAGTGCGGTAACCCCGGTTGGAAGAGGAATGGTGCCTGCATGTATTTTCACATTGAGTTTTGAAGCATTATGCCCCCGGTTGGCTCCTTTATCGTTAGCATCGTAACTCAATTTTCCGGAGAGTACGGCTCCTTTCTCCGATGCATTATCGTTCAATAAATTATCCGAAAGTTTTTGCTGCTCATTTTCTTTCCGCGAAGCATTTGCCTGGTTATCGGAATAAGAAACGATTTCAAGGCTGAAATCAACATCAACATTATCAACAACCAACGAATTAATAGGGACAAGAGTCAACAAAGGAATTTTAAATGTTGATGTTATATCTTCACTTTTCACTTCGCCGTTTTTGCCTTCTGAAATGATTGTTCTCGCTATCGACATTTTAATCATAACAGGCTCGTACTGGTTATCACCTTTGGCAACGAAACATGTATCCATAAGAAAACGTGTCTGTTCTTTGATCATGACTGAATTTGCAGATGCAGCTGCAACAAGCGGTGCACTTAACAAATTTTCAATTTTAGGAAGCTGCTTCCCTATTGTTTTATTCCCGGGATTGCTATTATTGTCCATACTGATTCGTTTGAAAAATGATTAAATTTCACCGGCACCATAAAAGTGCCGGTGATTTTACTATCCCTCTGGCAGATCGATATTACTCACCCCCACCGGTTTTACCTTTTGCTTTTACTTCAATAGGTTCAATTGATTTGGAGAATGCATCGATAATAGTTGTTACCCCCTGAGGAAGAGGCAACTGTCCGGCATGTACATTTACTGTATATTTGGCGGAATTGCTTTTTTGATAGTGCGTATCACGGCTTGAAGATTCTTTTTGGTCGTAACTAACACTACCTTTTACTGTGGCAGAGAAACAGCCATATCCAAATTTGGCTTCGAAACTCGATTCGGCCTGTAATTGTTTCGATTGCTCTTCATGGGTATCTTCACCATAGCTCGATTTCACTTCCATCTCAAAGGTAACGTTCACTTCATCAACCCCTAACGAGTTAAGCGGAATGATTGTTAGCAACGGAAGTTCGAACTTGGTGTCAAATGAGTTAATTTTAACTCCTTCATCAGAAGACTCGTCAATAACCCCGCGGGTCAGAGTCATGTTTATCATGATGGGCTGATAGTCGTTACCTTCGTCCGAAGATTTGGTAAAACAGGTATCCAACATGAATTTTGTTTGGGTTAAGGCCATTGAAGCATTGGCCTTTGCTGCAGCATTTAGCGGACCCCCGATAAGAGAATCCATTGGCAAGCCGGAAAATTGCTGTGCCATTGAAACTAATTCTTTCGACATAATTAAAGTATTTATTATTTTGGCTGCATTATAGTGGCGACGCCATCCACTGTATTTTTTTGAATTAGAATTAACTTATACCAACCGGGCTGCTCTCCTCCGGAAGATCAGCATCCTATTTCTTCTTTTAGTTTCACCAAACCTCTTCTTGATGCCTGAAGTATTTCTCCGTTAGACAGGGTAACTGACCGGTTACCTGCACTTCTATAACTTTGGACATATGACGAGTTTATTATTGTATTCCGGTTTATCCGAACAAATCCATACGCACTAAGCTCCAGTTCAAAATCCTTTAAAAGTTTGGCAATTACATAATTTGTTCCCGTAGTGGTATAAACCGTAGTTAAATAACAGTCGCATATTAAATGTGTAATTGTATCCATTTTTATAAACTGGCTTCTTCCTTTTTCTTTCAAAACAACCTTTTGGCTGCGTTGTATGTAATCCGGATTTTTTATGATTTCTTTTTCAATTAGTGTTTTATCAGTCTTCATTTTTACTTATTGTTTGGTTCTTATGTTTTGGAGCTTTTTTTGACTATTGCAATTTGTGCTATTTATTTATTCCATCGTCAGTATGGTTAACTTATCTAATAAGTAGCCAGAATTTGTATATAAGTTGTTGTGTTTTGCATTTAGTCATTAATATAGCTTCGAAAAAATTTGTTTATCGCTTTAATTCTGTTTTTAGCGACGGAAAATCTATACGAGTTAATGAGTTTCAGATAAGGAGCAGCATTAAACTCACAATAATCGATGTATGAACAATTTACAATTGTATTTCGGTTAATTCGTATAAAACCGTAGGCAAACAATAAAATTTCAAAAGATTTAAGCGTTTTGGAACTACAGTGTTTATTGCCCGAAATGGTATAAACAACAGAAATTTGTTTGATATACTGAATATGGGTGATTCGGTTTAGATCGACAAACACATTGTTATTTTTCTTTTTAATGTGAATTTTTTCTTTTTGTCTTGGAATTGAGAGTATGTAAATTTCTTCTGGTGGAGATTGAAACTTATCTTTCATCTGTCTAAATTTTTGTGTCTCCCATTTGTTATGTGAGAAAAAATAACAGTCATACTCCTGGGTGCATCTGTTATTATCTCAGCCATGGGCTGTTTCATCTGTCTAGATTTTTGTGTAGCCCATTTGTAGGGTGAGATAAAATATCAGTCATGCACGTATGTGTCTCAGTTATTATCTCAGCCATGGGCTGTTTCATCTTATTAAAATTATTTGTTTATTCGGGATAAGATGTAACTCCCTATGAGTTTTAATCATTTTAGTGCGTGTATTGTAAAACGTTAAAATTGATTTCACGATTTCCACTTCGTTCCAATTTCTGATCGTTTCATTTCCTCTTGTTTAAGTTTGTTTCAAGAGAAGATATTATTACAACAACTCGCTACTTTTCCTCATATAGATGAATATGAACACTTTAAGGCGCGCCTGTTCCTTTTTTTACAGAATAACAAACTGACAATAAACATATTGACAAAAAAACTCGATATCTCACACCTAAAAATATAACGGTCTGTTGTTATTAGAAAAGCTATAATTTTTTCGGCATTTTAGTTTAAAAATAACTTTTTTTTGAAGTTTGCCTGATTTCATTTTGCGAACAAACCATGAAAGATAGTTCTTTTGTATATTGTACGATTATTATAAACGAACAATCTTTACGAATGAAAAAAATTAAAAATCCATGGAAAAACCCGAAAAACATTGGAGAATATAACTGTTTTGCCTGTTCGCCCTACAACAAATTGGGCCTGCAACTGGAGTTTTGGGAAGATGGGGACGAAATTGTATCCAAATGGCTCCCCGGAAAAACCTACGAAGGATGGATTGGCGTACTGCATGGTGGCATACAGGCCACTCTGCTCGATGAAATTGCCGGATGGGTGGTAATGATAAAACTAAAAACAGCGGGCGTTACCAGTGGTTTGAATATACAATACCTAAAGCCGGTAAAAATAAAAAAAGGAGAAATCACCATTAAAGGCAAATTAGAATCGGTAGAAGGCAGAATTGCAAAAATTAATGCTACTTTATATAACAACGAAGGTGAAGAATGCGCAAAAGGCATTCTGGACTATTTTGTTTTTCCTGAAAAAATAGCCAAAGCACGATACCAATATCCCGGGATTGAGGCATTCGGAGTGTAAAACCATTCCTTAAAAAAATGTCGGGATGTAATCTAATCGTCAGATTCGTTGTAAGAAAAGGAATTATTGTCTAAATCATCATCATCAAAATTGTCGTAAATAGAATACTTGTTTTTCAAACTTTTTTGCCTTGAAGAGGCATGTCTTTTTTGTTTTCTGTCGAACTTGTCAAATTCTAAGTTGTAGCGGTTATTTTTCTTTTTCATTGCATAAAAAAAAACGTTAATTTTAACTACTTTACGACAGAACAGATTGTATTGTTTCAATTCGTTTGCAAAACCAATTATATTTCACAATTAGAAACGGGCAACAAAGTTCTTTTTCTACGCCACAATATGATGGCCCGGAAAAAGGAAGAGAATTCATGTCATCTTTTTATACCTCCGTAGAGTGACAATTCGTCATAAAAAAGAAATGGCACAAGCTTTGATTTTTGTCCGCTCATAATAATTATGAATCGTAAAATTTAAATCATATAAAAATGCAGACAGGAAAAATTGGAGTAACCAGTGAGAATCTTTTCCCCATTATTAAAAAGTTTCTTTATTCGGATCACGACATTTTTTTGAGAGAAATTGTTTCGAATGCGGTTGATGCAACACAAAAGCTAAAAACCCTGGCCTCAAAAGGCGAGTACAAAGGCGATGTAAGCAATGCAAAAGTTGCCGTAAAACTGGACAAAAAAGCCAAAACCATTACCGTTTCGGACAACGGAATTGGAATGACCGCCGATGAAGTAAAAAAATACATTAACCAAATTGCTTTTTCAGGAGCCAACGAGTTCTTAGACAAATACAAAGACGATGCAAATGCCATTATCGGCCATTTCGGACTTGGTTTTTACAGTTCTTTTATGGTGTCCGACAAAGTTGATGTAATTACAAAATCGTACAAAGGAGATGTTGCGGTAAAATGGAGTTGCGATGGAAGTCCTGAATATTCGCTTGACGAGGTAGAAAAGACAGATGTTGGAACCGATATTGTAATGCACGTCAGCGAAGAAGAAAAAGATTTTCTGGACGATGCCAAGCTTGAAGAAATTTTAAATAAATACTGCAAATTTCTGCCGGTTCCGGTAATTTACGGGAAGAAAAAAGAATGGAAAGACGGAAAACAGGTTGAAACCGAAGAAGACAATCAGGTAAATGATGTTGCCCCTGCATGGACAAAAAAACCGGCCGACCTGAAAGATGAAGACTATAAAAACTTTTATCGCGAGCTGTATCCCATGGGAGAAGAGCCGCTGTTTAACATCCACCTGAATGTAGATTACCCGTTCAACCTGACAGGTATTCTTTATTTCCCGAAAATCAAAAATAATTTCGAGGTTCAGAAAAACAAAATCCAGTTGTATTGTAACCAGGTATTTGTTACCGACTCGGTTGAAGGCATTGTTCCTGAATTCCTGACATTATTGCACGGGGTTATTGACTCGCCCGATATTCCGCTGAATGTTTCGCGTTCGTACCTGCAAAGCGATTCGAATGTAAAAAAAATCAGCAGTCATATCAACAAAAAAGTAGCCGACCGCCTGCACCAAATCTTTAAAGACAGCCGCGAAGACTTTGAAAAGAAATGGGACGACCTGAAAATATTTATCGAATATGGACTGCTGTCGGAAGACAAATTCTACGACCGTGCCATGAACTTCTTCATGCTAAAAAATACAGAAGGAAAATATTTCACCTGGGACGAATACGAAAAACTGGTAAAAGAAAACCAAACCGACAAGGACAAAAATACCATCTACCTGTACACATCAAATATTGACGAACAATATACTTTTGTTGAAGAAGCCAAAAACAAGGGATACGATGTAATTATTATGGACGATGTGCTGGCGCCACACTTAATTAATAAATTCGAACAAAAATATACCAACAAGCGTTTCGTTCGTGTTGACTCGGATGTGGTTGAAAACCTGATAAAAAAAGAAGACACAGCAAAAGAAGAATTAAACTGGGAACAAAAACAGGAAATATCGCCAATATTCCAGGCCGTTTGTCCGGAAAGCAAAGACAGTACTTTTATTATAGATTTCCAGGATTTAGGAGAAAATGCTTCGCCAATGGTAATTACCCGCAGCGAATTTATGCGACGCATGAAAGACATGAGTGCCGCGCAGGGCGGAATGAGCATGTATGGAGATATGCCAGAAAGCCTGAACCTTGTGGTAAATACAGCCCACCCGTTGGTAAAACAGGTTTTAGATGCAAAAGAAAAAGCACTGGGGAACGACCTGGAAACTTTTGCAGGTAAAATAAAAACAAAGAAAGATGAAATTGCCGTTTTAGAAAAAGCAAAAGAAGGCAAAAAAGAAGAGGAAATACCTGCAGCAGAAAAAGAAGAACTGGATACAAAAAACAGCGAATTGGCAAAACTGGAAGAAGAAAAACGCGGAAAACTTACCGCTTTTGGGAAAGACAGCAAACTGACCAAACAATTGGTTGATTTAGCCCTGCTTGCCAATGGACTGCTAAGAGGTGCCGACCTCGACAAATTTGTAAGACGAAGTGTGGAATTGATAAAATAATAACAACACTCCATAAAAACCAAAAAACGCCGGATTTTTTTTCGGCGTTTTTTCGTTTGCAAAGCAATCTGAATGCCCCGGAATTAAAGATTAACCAGGAAAGACTCAATACTTTCAGTACGCTCAAGTTGCAATTTTTTCCTTAATCTTGAACGCGCAACATCAACACTTGCGGCCGTATTATAGGAAAGCGAGGCTATTTCTTTAGAAGTCAGCCCCAACCGTATCAGTGTACACAGTTTCCTTTCTGCCGGTGTAAGTGACGGAATTTTCAATACCAGTTTTTTGTAAAAATCAGGATGCACCTCTTCAAAACGCTTTTGAAACCGCTCCCAAGATTTGGGCGTACCGGATTCGGTTAACAGGGACTTAATTTCCTTCACTTCTTTCTTCTGGAGCTCCTTATTTAGCAGGGGGAGTTCATCTAATTTTTTTTGCAACAATTTATTTCGTTCGTTATTTCGGGCAATCAACAGGGCACAACTGGTAAGTTCTCGGTTCTTTTGTTCCAGCATTTCTTTCAAATGCTCCGATTTATTTTTGGTTAATTCTACTTCTTTTTGAAATACATCTTTATTACTTCTATTTATCTCTTTTTGCAGAAACAACTTTTTTTTCATGGTTCTTAACAGGTTTCGCCGGTATATTATCAGAGAAAACGAGGAACCAAAAACAAACATCATTAACGAAAAGAAAATATCTACAGCTAATCCTTTTTGTAAGAAACAAACAATGGCAACAACAAGTATCATCCCGTAAGCTAAACTCAAAACAACAATTTGCTTATAGCCACAAATATATCCGCTTACAATCAACGACAAAGTAATAACAAATGCATCGTGATATATAATGTATGCCCATCCGGGCATATTGCAAAAGATTGCATACAGGTCGGATATAAACATGTCGGCCACAACGGCATAAATAACAATGCGTGTAAGCAATTTAAGGTTTAAAACTTTGCCATATAGCAAAATAAAAGCCAACAGGAGAATTACCAGGATACCAATATCCATTATTTTAATGCACCGGGGAAAGGGTGGCGGAAAAATAAGATTCATGGCAAATCCGATAAGACTAAAAGAAATATAAACTAAAAATAAAACAACAGAACTACGCCTAAAATCAAGAGGAATATTACCGGTATTCAAATTTTCTATTTTCATGTACTAAAGAGGATAAACGATTCAATTGGGATAAAAATAAACATTACCTGCTAAAATCAAATCTTTTCTCTCTTTTTATTCTGTTTTTCAGGGTGTTCTTCTTATTCTCTGCGCTTTTCAGGAAGCGCAGAGAACATTTTTCTTCTGTCTTATATCATTTTCGAAGAAAGAGACTTTTCCGACATAAAAATTCAGAGTTTATCGCCATGCTCCAACAAATAAGCTTCTGCTTCCACATTCCACAGCCCTTTATATTTGTTGCAAAGTTTATCCAACCCTGCATATACAGGGTTCTCTTTTCCTTTTTCCTCAAAATCGGCAATGGCTGTTAATGGAAAATTGAAATGCGTATAAATCAGTTTTTTTCCTCCCGGTATATTGGGTAAGTCAAGCGTAGCTTCCGGCACAGCATTTAGTCCGCCAATGTGCGTAACCAGTCCGGCAGGGTCAAGTCCGTCGGTCATTATTTGCAGAGCCTCTTTCATATCGTCGGTATTTCCACCCGAAGTGCCAACAATATGCGTATAAGCATAATGTACATTGTAAAAATTCATTTTTGCAGAGAAATCGGGATTGGAAGGCCCTGCAAAAAAATTCAGGCAGCCATCGAACCCCAGAATCGCATCAGCCTGTTCTACTACCGGCGCCACCGGTGCAAAAACAAAAACATCGTTATACCCTGTTCCTCCGGTCAACTCCTTCAATCCTTCTACCGGATTTTCCATTTTTGAGGTATTGATGTAATGCAGCTCTATGCCCTGTTCTTTTGCAAATTCAACCGTATACAGTTCGGCAGCCCTGTCCAGACGAGTCTGGTCAATATCGGTAACCACCATTAACGAAGGTTTTCGCTCCTTACGTCGCAATGTATAATTAATAGCAGCAAGCCCCATTGGTCCTACTCCTGCCAGAATAGCTAGTTTTCCACCCTCCACAATCTCCATTTGATGTACATAGCTGCCTGCTTTAGTATGGTAATTGGCATGCATGGCACCAATTACACAACTTAACGGTTCGGCCAGCGATGCAGGGTAATAACCAGGACCTTCATAAGCCAACAAACAATCCTGCACAAGCACATCTTTGGGGATGACTACAAAAGTTGCATCGCCTCCAATATGCGTATATGAATATCCGGGAGCACTTAATACGCCAACCGGACCATCTTCGTAATAAATGGCCGGTTGGATTGAAAATTTTTGTCCGGCTTTAAATTTGTGTTGCCAGTTTTTGCCTACGTCCACAATTTCGCCGGCAAATTCATGGCCTATTATTATTGGCTTTCCGGCAATATCGTTGGGAATACGTTTGTGGTTGCTGCCCTGGGTCGCTGCTTTATAGCTCGACATGCACAGGCTGTCGGTTACCACTTTTGCCAGTATTTCATCGTCGTTTATTTCAGGAAGTTCAAATTCCTCAACCCGAAGGTCTTTTTTTCCGTATAGTCTTACTGCTTTTGTTTTTACCCCCCGTCCACCTAAAGGGGAAGTTTGAGTATTGTTATTCTGTATATGCTTCATTTTTTTTATTTTTAGAACTTTACTCACAAATTAAATTTCACAAAAATTATCCATCCGAAAATTACGCCATCATATTTTTTAGTTCTTGGGCTGAACTTACAAATTCTTTAGCCCCTGCATCAATCATTTTTTGTTTTGGACAATAGCCCCATTCAACACCAAGTATTTTCATTTTGGCTGCCAAAGCCGTTTTTACATCTACGTCAGAATCGCCAACATATAACATTTCCGAAGGACTAAAACCGAGTGTTTCTGCAATCATTAAAGCTCCTGCCGGATCAGGTTTCCGTGGTGTTTCATCTTTCTGTCCAAATATTACTTCAAACTTATGATCTGAAAGTAACTTTTCGGCAATCAACAGGGTTTGTTCGTGCGGCTTGTTTGTATTTATTGCTATCGGAATTCCTTTATTATTCAAGAACGAAAGCATTTCCGAAATTCCATCGAATAATTTACTATGAACAACAAGATTGTCGTTATAAGCTTTTTTAAACTTTTCAAGAAAAAAGTCAACCGTTGTTTCATTTTCGGTCCATTCACCGGGTAATGCTAACTGAACAATTCGTCTTGCTCCATTCCCAATAAAATCAACATATTTTTCAATCGCATGAATAGGCAACCCGTTCGCTTCTAAAACGTTGTTGCATGCAATTGCGATATCTGTTATTGAATCAAGCAATGTGCCATCAAAATCGAATATTATGCCTTTAATTTTCAAAGCGTTAATTATTATTTTAATTAGCTACGAACGGTGAAGCGTTTAGCGATAAACTTTTTTACAGCAACTGCCAACTGCTACGACCTCCCCTAAAAAACTCACTCCTAAGGAGTTTATTCCCACCAAAGATTTCGCACCTAACGGTGCTTATCTCAAACTCACCTCTAAAACCTTAAACTATTTAGTGCAACATGGCCTGTCCCCCCGAAACGGGTAAGGCCTGTCCTGTTTCATTCTCCTGATCAACCAAATATAAAATAGCTTTTGTTACGTCTTTAGGCGAACATCCTTTTCCAAGCGGCACTTGGTCAAGATAATATTTTTTCACATCCTCTATCGTTTTTGCTCCCGGCACCTTCCCTGCATTTAAATATTGAATAAAAAGCCCGTTTTCCGGCTCACTCCAAAGTGGCCCTTCATAGAAGTTCCCCGGACAAACGGAGTTTACCTTTATTTTATTCGGTGCTAATTCCAAGGCAAACGACTGGGTTAGCCCTATTCCTCCAAATTTTCCGCCGGCGTATGCAAAGTTCTTTTTACTTCCTTTTAACCCTGATTTTGAATTAATTTGTACGATGTCGCTATAATAACCCGGCTTAAAACGATTTTGCAGTTTCAATAGTTTCGATGCTGTTTTGGTGCAATAAAAATAAGCGTTATAGTTGATTTTTGTAACAAATTCGAACTGCTCCGGAGTCATCTCTTCCAGTCCGCCGGCACGTAAAACTCCTGCATTGCTGATAAATATATCGAAGCCGCCAAAAGTTGCAACGGTTTGTTTCACCAGATTCGCAAGGCTGTCCATATCTGCCACATTCGTTTTTACAAAAACGGCACGATTATTTCCTTCCATTGCTGTCAATTCACCGGCCGTTTTATGCCCCGCTTCCCCGTTAATGTCGGCAACAACAATATTTGCCCCTTCCCGGGTTAAACAGCGGGCAATTCCTTCGCCAAAGCCCATGGCAGCTCCTGTTACAATAACCGTTTTATTCTGTACCCTACCGCTTGTTGTTCCGGCTGCTATTTTGCGACGATAATTTTCTACTTCCCAGGTGTCGATAAACCCAATTTGTTCAGGAGTCATAAAATGCTGTCCGCCAAACGACTCGGAATAAAGACTAATCTTCATCGCATCCTCAAAAACATCAAGGACGGTATCACACTGTGCGGCATGGTCGCCAACAGCAAGTAAGCCAACATCTTTTATCAGAATAACTTTTGGAGAAAAACCATTTTCAGAAATAAACCTGCTGATTTTCTGTTGAGCCTCTTGTAATAAGTTTTCTGTATCGTCTGATTTTTCAAGAAAAACATATTTCGATTTGCAGTAAACAATTAAATCGGGCGTAAAAGGCCTGGATACTTTCTCAAAAGATGCTGTATCTTTAGTAAACGCTGCAATTACTGCATTATTTCTAAGTTTCAATGTTTTTATTTCATTCGTTGAGACCAGCATGCGGATAGCCGGAATGAATTCGGCAATATCATCACGAACAGGCAAAACTTCTGAGAAAGAAATGGGTACATCCAGAGCTGCATCTAACTTTTCAAATATATTATCATAAATTGCTTCAATCTCGTCTACGCTATCAGCAGCCACAAAAATACCGTGGTTCTGCAAAAAAATGACCTGCGGGGCTTTGCCTTTTAGCTTGCAAAATTCGGCAATCCGGCGTTCTACTTCTTTAAACAAAATATAGCCCGGGTCGGTGTAAGGAATATACACAACATCATTGCCAAATAACTTATTCAAGACCGTTTCCACACTATTACCACACATCAATCCATTAACTTTTGTGGGGTGTAAATGAACCACATAAGCATAGTCGATAGCATTGTGCATGGATGTTTCAACCGACGGACGGCGTTCTTTGGTAAGCGTAGCCTCCATTAAATCGTCTTTTATCTGCCGTTCGCGCTCGAATGGTTCACTGCTGTATGTTTTTTCTGAAATGGCACTGAGTTTTTGGCGGTTGAGTTTGGCAAATCCATCTTCGGTGATAGTAGACAGTGCATGCCCGCTGGCTTTCACCCACAGATAACCGGCATTTTTATACGAGGTATTTCCTCCTCCGGCAATCACCATCTCAGGATTTTTGCCGTATTGTTGCGATATTTTTATCAGATTATTTATTTCGTTCATATTTTGTTTGACTATTAGATGTTAAATTAACCGATTTTGAAACAAGAGTAAGCCCGGTAACTTAAGCTTCCTTTACAGGCAAGATGTCCAATTAAGAGTAATCAATAGTAGTGTAATGTTTGTAATAAAACGCTAAACAGAAAACCCATTTCATAATCATTTCTTTTTATACAAAATTACTGAAATAAGGGCAAACACAATAAATTCTTACTCAATAAACTTTTTAATAACAGCATTTCCCAATTTTACGAAATATTCAATTGATTCATTCCCTCGGTTTCCTTCTGTCGTTACAAAACCTTCTTTTTCTTTTGCTTTAAGGTACTGATGAGCAGCAACAACACAAGCTCCCTCGTAGGCCACTTTTTTCAGATCTTCGGGCAAAACGTTAGTTCCGTCAATCTTTACTTCTAACGGAAAAACGCCGGGTGTGTTATGTTCCGATCCAAATGCAACGACATAACCTTTTTCTGAGAAAAACTGCACAAACTCCCGAAGTTTATCCACCGAATTTCGAGACGGGATAAGCTCAACCATGTGCACATTCATCGCTTTAAGCTGCTCGTCCATAAAATTCCAATCGCTTTCAAAACTAGTTATCAGATTTCCTTTGCGGTCGTCAAGCAAAACGGGATAGCAGGGAATACCGCCTGCATCTAAAACGTAGGCTTCGATTTGCTCTACCGACGGAAAAGACGTTGGCGACTCAGGCACAAATGCAGCACCTCCTAATTTCAACAATTTGCTTCTGATTTCGTTGGCAATTGCAGGTTTGTCGGTTAAATCCGATATCGGCTCTTCTCCCCATAGTTGTGCAAAAAAAGTTTTTCTTTTATTAACCTCAGAATACTCTTTTTCGGCCAGAGTGCGGATTGCCTTTGCAATATGCCTTTCGCGTACAAGTTCTTTGGCAAAGCTGTTTTTTATTTCCCGGTAACTCAGCTTTAGTTCGGGCGAAACCGTTTGCAGCAATCGATTAGCCTTTTCAATCATCTGCGTTATCTGTTTCTTTTTTTCGTCCAGCAGGCCGGATAAAAAAGTTTTATTCCCGTCCGAAACCGAATAGGGATAATTCAGCCCTTTGCCACAAAAATAAATACGTCCCGGGTTATGCGGGTCGTTTATGGTAATTGCTTTTTGTTGAAATCCAGGAATCAACCCGACAAACTCAACGTTAAACAACGGGAACTTCCGGGTTTTCAGTGCATTTTCATAAAATTCCTCATAGCCGTCAGATACAAAAAAATCGTTTATTCCAAGCACATCAACCTGTTCTTCCTGTGCAAGGCGGAATATCTGCCCGATACAGTCGAAAGAACTGAAAGAATAAGGCGTATGGATGTGCCCGTTTACATTGGGAATATTGGCATTTATAGGTGTAGCCAACAGTTCTCCAACATCGGGATATTGTTTTAGATAGTTCATTTTGATTTGAAAAAAGCCCCTCCGAACCTCCCCAAAGGAGAGGAATTTTGGAGCATTTATTTATTATTAGTTAGTTTTATGTTTAGATAAAAGTATTTCAGTTGCTTAGACGACATTCAAATACATGAGCGGATTTTAGAAGTCCCATTCGGGACGAAATTATGGTAGCCCCGGGTTTTAACCCGGGGTATAAGATAAATCCTCAAAATTCTTCGGCGTATCCACTAAAGTTGTTTGAAATACAAATGCGTCATACGCCGAAAATCAATAAAATTGAGATTTAAAATGTCAAATTCTTATCTCTATATTCCCAATTTATTTCTGCGGATTTGTTCGGCATTGGTGTAGTTGTTTTTCACAACATGCCCTTTTAACGGAACAATCTTTTCATGAATCGCATCAATAAACCAGTCAACCTGCGGGAAGAAATAATCTTCCAACTCGTGTGCCGGAGTAATCCAGTTACGCGAACCAACAACCACAGGCGGAGCATCCAGTTCGTCGAATGCCAGTTCGGTAATGTTACGCGCCAAATCATTCAGGAACGAACCACGGGCATTTGCATCGCCAGAAATAATAATTTTGCCGGTCTTTTTAACCGACTCAATTACTTTCTCGTAGTTGAAAGGCACTAACGAACGGGCATCAATTACTTCTGCCTCCATGCCGTATTGCTCTTTCAACCTGTCGGCAGCCTGTAGCGCCCTGTATAATGTTGCCCCAATCGTAAGTATGGTAATGTCTTTGCCCTGGCGTTTTACATCCGGTTCGCCAAACGGAATTTCGTAGTATCCTTCGGGGACACCGCCTTCGTGAAACTGTTCACCAACATCGTATATGCGCTGACTCTCAAAGAAAATCACGGGATCGGTTCCCTGCAATGCTGAATTCATCAAACCCTTGGCATCATAAGGAGTAACAGGAAAACAAACCTTTAATCCAGGAATGTGTGCAACCAGCGAAGTCCAGTCCTGCGAATGTTGAGCCCCGTATTTCGATCCGACAGATACGCGTACTACAACCGGCATTTTAATCACATTTCCCGACATGGCCTGCCACTTCGGCATTTGGTTAAACACCTCATCGCCACAACGACCAAGAAAATCGCAATACATAATTTCTGGAATCACACGTCCGCCACACATCGCATAGCCAATGGCAGTACCAATAATCGAAGCCTCCGAAATTGGCGAATTAAATAAACGGTTATACGGCAAAGCTTCGGTTAACCCGCGGTAAACAGCAAAAGCCCCTCCCCAGTCGCGATTTTCTTCGCCATAAGCAACCAATGTCGGGTCTTTGTAGAAACGGTCGATAATTGCTTCAAAAATGCCGTCGCGCAATTGATACTTTTTGAGTTTAGAAAATGGTTTTCCATTAGCATCAAACTCAAAACGCTCTTTTTTAGCAATTTGCTTAACCCGTGGGTTCTCGTCCATCGGATGATTAACTTCCGGCGTACGGTCATCCATTTTGTCGACGCTTTCGTTCGAGAACATCATTTCACCAATCAATTCAGGATGTTTTTCGATGTCCATGTGAGGCGAAATTTTTTCGTCGATAGCCAAAGTCATGGCATATTTCACCAATTCTGTAATATCTGATTTTATCTTATCCAAATCGGACTGAGACGTTACGCCAGCATCAATTAGTTGTTGGGCAAACGAAGCAATACAATCGTATTTTTCCCAGGTTTCGACCTCCTCTTTTGTGCGGTACGAGGAAGCATCGGAAGGGGAATGCCCGCTATAACGATAAGTAAGCACATCCAGCAAAACCGGGCCTTTTTTGTTTTTCAGCAGTTCCATTTTGCGTTTGTAAGCATCAATTACCGCCAGAGGATTGTAGCCGTCAACGCGTTCGGCATGCATATTCTCGGAGTTCACGCCGGCACCTATGCGCGCAGCAAGGTCGTAGCCCATGGTTTCGCCACAGGTCTGTCCGCCCATACCATATTGGTTGTTCATAATGTTAAAAACAATGGGCAGCCCTCCTTTATAAGCTCCTTCCCAAAGTTGCTCAAATTGATCCATTGCGGCAAATGACAATCCTTCCCAAACCGGTCCGCAAGCCATTGATGCATCGCCGATATTTGCCACAACAATGCCGTCTTTTTGATTTACTTTTTTGAACAAAGCCGCACCAACGGCAATATCTCCCGAACCACCCACAATGGCATTGTTAGGATATACTCCAAAGGGCGTAAAAAAGGCATGCATAGATCCGCCAAGCCCCTTATTGAAACCTGTTTCGCGGGCAAAAATTTCGGCAAGCGTTCCATAAATCAAAAAACGGCGGGCTAACGATTTCACATCGCCGGTATGCCCTTCTTTTACAATTTTCAGGATAGTACCGTCAAAAAAACGGGTCATTACATCCATTAAATCGTTGTCGCTCATTTTGTGGATGGACGACATTCCCTTTGCCAGAATTTCTCCATGAGAACGGTGTGAGCCAAAGATAAAGTCATTGGAGTTTAAGCAATAAGCCATTCCAACGGCAGCTGATTCCTGACCTATAGATAAGTGTGCCGGCCCCGGATGATTATACTCAATTCCTTCGTAAACACCTTTTGTTTTTATCAGGTTGAGCATGGTTTCAAATTCACGGATTAAAGCCATATCATGATAGATATCTATGAATTCTTCGTTCGTGAAATTTGATTTTTCGTCGTCAATACTTTTATTGTATTGATTGACTGGTATGTCTTTAATTTTTATGACCCCGGGTTTTCGTACTTTTACGGGGTCGATGAACTGAGTTTTAGGCATGATGTATTGATTTAATAAGCCCCGCCCCTCTCCAAAGAAGAGGAGTTCGGATGCGTATATTTTATTAATTTTCAGTTATTGGTTTATGTTTTGCAGCCCGTTAAAGCCTCCCCTTAGGGGAGGTTGGTGGGGCTCATAGCAAACACGGTTTCTTTAAATATCTCAGAAACAGTAGGATGAGGAAATACTACCTCTTCCATTTCTTTCAAGGTCATTTCGGCTTCAATTGCCATGCAGGCTCCGTAAATCATTTCGCTCGAAGGATTGCCAATCATATGCACGCCAAGTACTTCGCCGTGCTTTCCACCAACAAGCACTTTGCATGAACCACTTCCGCCTTCGTTTTCGGCTACAAACCTTCCGGCATAAGCCATTGGCAATTCTGCTATTTTGTAATCAATGCCTTTTGCTTTTGCTGTTTCTTCGGTAAGTCCTACGCCCGAAATTTCAGGATTAGTGTAAACCACACCGGGAATTGCATTGTAGCGCATCCTGTCTTCCCTTCCGGTAAGGTTGTTGACTACTACTTCTCCCTCTCGGCTTGCCGTATGTGCCAGCAATGAAAATCCGGTAACATCGCCTGCGGCATACACATTCGGGATATTGGTACGCATTTTTTCATCAACTTTAATTCCTCCTTTCTGAAGCTCAACACCAAGGTTTTCAAGGCCAAAACCATCGACAACCGGTTTACGCCCAACGCTGAGCAAAACTTTTTCGCCTTCAACGGTAGTTGTTTCGCCATCTTTTTCAAAACTGACTTTGTTCCCGTCAAGCTTTGTTACTTTCGACGAAAGGTTAAAGTCAATTCCTTTCTTTGCATACATTTGGCGTAACATGGCACTTTGTGCGCTATCCATTCCTGTAAGAATTTCGGGCAGCATTTCAACAATGCTAACCTTTGTTCCCAGGCTGTTGAAAAAGCTGGCAAATTCCATCCCGATAACACCGCCACCGATAATCACCAGCGATTCCGGTTTTTCTTTTAATTGCAGAATTTCGCGATTGGTAACAACGGCATCGTTATTTGCCACTCCCTGAATTGGCGGCACAAAAGCCTCCGAACCTGTACAAATTAACAAGTTAGTTGCTTTGTACTCATTTTCTCCGGCTTCGATTTCAATCCCCTCGGCACTGCGTTTTTTTATATACGCAGACTCAGAAACAACATCTACTTTGTGTTGTTTCATTTTAAGACCGACACCTCCAACAAGTTTGCGAACCACTTTGTTTTTTCGTGCCATCATTTTTGAAAAATCGAAAGACAATTCACCGGCATCAATGCCATATTTGGCTCCGGCTTTTGCATTGTCGTAAATTTTGGCACTGTACAAAAGAGTTTTGGTAGGAATGCAACCTTCGTTCAGGCAAACGCCTCCTAAACTTTTTTTCTCGAAAAGGACAACTTTTAATCCTTTTGCTCCTGCCCTTTCGGCGGCAACATATCCGCCAGGGCCTGCTCCAATAATTGCTAAATCATACATCATCATGCTCATGAATTTTAGAAATCAAAAGTAAGGTTTTCTATCTCAACAGCAACCTGTTTTACAAAACGGGTAGCCATTCCTCCGTCAATTGCCTGATGATCGTACGTAAGACTAAGCCCCATGTAAGGTACAAAACCGTAAACGCCGTCACCCATATCTTTAGGCCGGGGAACGATGGTGTTTACGCCTAAAATAGCCACCTGCGGCAGATTGATTACCGGAGTAAACATTTCTACGCCATAATTTCCAAGGTTTGAAACGGTAAACGAAGCTCCTTCGGCAGAAAGCAACTCAGGATCGATGCTTCCCGAACGGCAGGCTGTGGCAAGTTCTTTAAACTGATTCGACAAGCCGGTGATGGAAAGATCGTCTGCATTTTTTATAACCGGCACCATTAATCCGCGGTCGGTATCAACTGCGAGTCCGAGATGCACTTTATTGAATAATTTAATACGGTCTCCCAGAAAGTGTGCATTTACATCGGGAAATTTTTTTAAGGCTTTAATAACCGCAAAACACACCATATCATTAAGTGTAATATTGGGTGCACCTTCGGTAGCTTTTACCTGTTTGCGCAGCGCCAGTAACCTACGTGCATCAGCCCCCAAATGGTGAGTGAGCTGCGCCGAGTTTTGCAATGATTGATGCATTGCTTTTGCAATCAGCTTGCGGATATGCGGCATTTTCTTAATTTCAAAATCATCGGAATAAACAGGGTTTATGCTCAAGTCAGAAGCTTTTATGGTTCCGGCCAAACCGCTTCCGGTTTCCGGCACCTGTAGGCCTTCGGTTTTGGCCACTTTTTGAGCCAGCGGCGAAAATTTAGGCTTTGTAGCGAGGTACGCTTCAATATCTCGCTCAATCACTCGTCCGTCAGGTCCTGTTCCCTGAATTGAAGCATAAGGAACAGCCTCTTTCTCTGCAAGATTTTTAGCACGAGGCGAAATTTTTACTTTTTCGCCATCAACTTTTTCTTTTAAAACAACTTCAACTGCCGGTTTTTCGTCTACTTGAATTTCTTTAGTTATTTCTTCTTCGACAGCACTCTCGCCTGAAGAATCAGCAAAAAACTCATCGATATTCTCTCCCGATTTACCAATTACTCCAATAGTTTGCAGTACGGGAATTTCGTCGCCTTCTTCGCAAAATACCGCGAGCAAGATGCCTTCTTCTTCAGCTTCCTGTTCAAATGATGCTTTATCGGTTTCGTAGGCGAAAAGGAGATCCCCTTTTTTTACTTCGTCTCCAACTTTTTTACACCACTCGGTAAAAATGCAGGTTTCAACAGATTGCCCCTGTCGGGGCATTATTATCGCTTTAGCCATAGGTTTTAGATTTTTCAACAAAGTTAAAGGCAACAACTTGTATTTACAAGTTAATTCTCATTTTTCGTCTAAACATCTACAAACCAAAACCATAAATACATTTACAAGTAGCTTGTAAATACAATCCGCCGACATTACCTTTACATTTCCCCTCAAAGGTTTTTCCTTTATCAGAAGAAAAACGTTGGGCTGTAATTAAAAAAATAGTGCTTCTCAAAACGATTTTTTTACGGATTAAAATATTTTGTAATTTTGTATAAAACAGAGATGAAACAGCCCATGGCTAAGATAATAATTGAGACACATACGTGCATGACTGTTATTTTTCTCACCTAACAAATGGGCAATACAAAAATTTAAACAGATGAAAAGAATTAGTATCCTAATTTTTGCACTGTTGTTTATACTGGCAGCATGCAAAAACGAAAAAACAGTAATTGTTAATTATTCAAACCCAAACATTGAGTACTGGGGTAGAATTGATACCTCAACCACCGAAGGCGCCAAGCTGTATTGGTCGGGCACAAGCATAAAAATAAATTTTGAAGGGACATCGGTTCAGGCTTTATTAAAAGATGAACATGGGAATAATTACTATAATGTGATTGTTGACAATAACAAACCGTATCTTCTGCAACCCGATACAGTAAGCCGCTATTACTATCTTGCGGCCAACCTGAAAAAAGGAAAGCATTCGGTTACCATTTTCAAAAATTCGGAATGGGACCGTGGAGTTACTGTTTTTAACGGCTTTAAAATAAAAGGAGAATTGCTGGACAAACCGGCTTCCAAAGATAAGAAAATTGAATTCTACGGAAACTCTATTACAGCCGGCTATGCCGTTACCGACACTTCCGGAAAAGATCGTTCAAGTGGTGCTTTCACCAACAATTACTTAAGCTATTCGGCAATTACGGCACGCCATTACAATGCCGAATACCAATGTATTTGCAAAAGTGGCATTGGTATTACCATCAGCTGGTTTCCAATGATTATGCCTGAATTATACAACAGACTAAACCCTACTGATACAAACAGCGTGTGGAATTTCTCGAACTACACGCCTGACATTGTGGTAATAAATCTGTTTCAAAACGACTCGTGGCTGGTTCACAAACCGGAAAGAGCTGAGTTTAAAGCCAATTTCGGAGACACGCCTCCTTCTGATAAATATATTATTAACGCCTATCAACAATTTGTGTCTAAAATCAGAACCGCCTATCCTGATGCAAAAATCATTTGTATGCTTGGAAATATGGATGCGACAAGAAAAGGATCAAAATGGCCGGAATACATAAAAAGCGCTGTCGCTAATTTAAACGATTCAAAAATATACACCTTTTTTATGCCTTACAAAGAAACATCCTGTCATCCGTCGGTAAAAGAGCAAAAGGATATGGCTAACGGATTGATTCGTTTTATTGACGAAAACGTAGGATGGAAATAAGCCGGGGCATTTTGATTACGCATAATAACCAACGAAAAAAGCCCTGAAAGCCAAAGAAAACATCTGGCAGCAACCATAAAAACTGTCAGATGTTTTATGTTTACCAAAAAACAAGAAAGTATGCGACAGAATACACTGCCTCAATATAAAATTGTTTACGAGATAATACGAAAGCATATTACCGATGGCGTGTATAAAAAAGGAGATATATTACCATCGGAAAATGAGCTTAGCATTGTGCATCAAACCACGCGGCCTACTATCCGCAAAGCCCTTGACCGCCTGGTACACGAAGGCTATATTCGTAAAAAACAGGGCAAAGGCAGCATTGTACTGGGCGTTCCGCTTGGCGTAGGAATTCTTTCGCTATCGGGGACAACCAGTGCCGTCGGGCAGGAGAACCTGCTTACTAAAATTATCGTAAAACCCGAAATCAGGCAATGGGACACCACCAACTTTGCTTTTCCGCTGTTAAATAACGAGGAAGAATTCGGATGCATTTATTTTGAACGTCTGCGGATTATGAACCGTCAGCCTGTTTTTTTCGACATTACCATGATGCCCAATATTAACCTGCGCCGTTTTACAAGTCGGAATCTCGAAAACAAATCGTTGTTTAATACCCTGCGCACCAATTACAATATTGAAATAATAGGTGGCGAGCAACGACTAATGGCTATTCGTGCCGATGAAAAAATGCAGGAATACCTAAAGGTTGATGCTGAACATCCGGTTTTGTATTTAAGCAGGAAAATAGAAACCAGCCGCGAAGGTTTTTTTATTTACAGCCAGGTATATTGCAACAGCGAAAAATATGCTATTTTCGGAACTTTTTGACTGCTAATTCGTTATAAAAATATATGATACAAGAAATTATTACATATCTGATTATTGGCACAACAGTAATAATTATTGTTCTGAAATTTCGGAAGTTGTTTAAAAAGAAAACGGCAGGAACGCCCCAATGCCCGATGAGCACAGGTGATTGTGCCAATTGCAATGCCGAATGTCAAATTCGGGATTTTTCGGAAATGAAGCCCCGTTGGCCTGCACAACAAACCGAAAAAAATACTTTGGAAAAAGGCAGGAGAGTTACATCCGTAATTTTTCTACCGAATAAAAAAAAGTCGGGACAAAAAAAGTAACCGTTAAAGTTGATTCAATCCGGCAATTGTTTCTACAGGATATTCCGATTTAAAAACAAAACTTCCGGCAACCAGTACGTCTGCTCCTGCTTCAAATAATTTCTTGCCGGTTTCGTAATTCACTCCTCCGTCAACTTCAATCAGGCATTTTACTCCGTTATCGTCAATCATACTGCGTAAATCGCGTACTTTTTTATACGTATTTTCAATAAACTTTTGTCCTCCAAACCCGGGATTTACCGACATCAGCAACACCATGTCTACTTCCCCGATAATATCCTCCAAAACAGCAACCGGGGTATGCGGATTCAGGCAAACACTTGCTTTTACGCCAGTCGATTTAATGTGCTGAATGGTGCGGTGCAGATGCAAACAAGCTTCGTAATGAACCGTTATAATTGCTGCCCCTGCCTTCGCAAAATCATCAATATAATTGTCGGGATTAACAATCATCAGATGAACATCCAATGGCTTCTTTGCCACCTTGTTTACATGATTAACAACCGGAATTCCAAACGAAATATTAGGAACAAAAACCCCGTCCATTACATCGCAATGGATATAAGCGGCCTCGCTTTTGTTTATCATTTCAACAGCTTCTCCCAAATTATTAAAATCGGCAGCCAAGATAGATGGGGCAATGAGTCGTTTCATAAATATTGTCTTTCTTTTTCTACAAATATAAGCTGTACTTTTTATTTTTTGAACTCTTTTTTGAAAGCCGATGCAGATTTTGGGTATTTTTGCAGGCTAAAAGGCAAAAAAGGAATGACAAAACAGCGGGTAAATGTAATTACAATGGGATGTTCTAAAAACCTGGTAGATTCAGAGGTTTTGATGAAACAACTGGAAAAAGGGAAGTTTGATGTAGTGCACGATTCAAATGAGTGTGATTTCGATACGGTTGTTATCAATACTTGTGGTTTTATTCGTGATGCCAAGCAGGAATCAATCGACATGATCCTAGATTATATTGAAGCAAAAAAAGAAGGCAATATAAATAATTTGTATGTAATGGGATGCCTTTCGGAGCGCTATAAAGATGAACTAAAAGCTGAAATACCGGAGGTGGATCGTTTCTTTGGAAAGTACGAGATAAAAAGTATTGTAGAAGAATTAAATGCAACTTACCTGCCCGAATATCTTTATGAAAGAACAATTACCACCCCATCGCATTACTCGTATCTGAAAATTTCGGAAGGCTGTAACCGTCACTGTGCTTTTTGTGCCATCCCGAAAATAACAGGCTTCCACAAGTCGCGCAGTATTGAGAGCCTGTTAAAAGAAGCCCGCTATCTTGCCCAAAAAGGAGTAAAAGAATTGCTGCTGATTGCACAGGACTTGTCGTATTACGGAATTGATTTGTATGGAGAGAATAAACTTGCCGAGTTAATTACACGTATTTCTGAAATTAACGGCATTGAATGGATACGTTTGCATTACCTCTACCCCACGCAGTTCCCGAAAGAAATTTTACCCCTAATGCGCAATAATCCGAAAGTTTGTAAGTACCTGGATTTACCCTTGCAACACATTTCCGACCCGGTATTGGAAAATATGTTGCGCCGGGTAACACGCGCCGAAACCGAAAAGCTGCTGAGAGAAATAAGAGATGAAGTTCCCGGAATAATTATCCGCACAACAATGCTGGTTGGGTTTCCGGGAGAAACACAGAACGATTTCGACGAATTAAAACAGTTTGTACTGGAAAATAAATTCGAGCGCTTAGGTGTTTTCCCTTATTCGGAAGAAGACGGAACTTATGCTGCCCGCAAGTTTGAAGACACACTGGACGAGGAAACCAAACAGTCACGTGCCGATGAACTAATGGAAGTTCAGCAGAATATTTCCTATGCATTGAATCAACAAAAAAACGGGAAAAAGTACAAGGTGATTATCGACCGAAAAGAGGGAGGCTATTATGTTGGACGTACCGAATTCGACTCCCCGGAAGTAGACGGAGAGGTGTTTATTACTTCTGCAAAAACATTGAACAACGGCGACTTTGTAACCGTAAAAATTACCGAAGCCGGCGATTACGATTTGTTTGGCGAAATCTGTTCCTGATTTTCGGGGAATGACTAACGGCCTGTTTCTTCGGCTGACAATGCCTCCCAGTATTCAACCGCTCTTCGCGTATGCGGAATGCAAATTGTGCCGCCCACAACATTGGCCACACTAAGCACCTCGAACAACTCATCGGTTTTTACTCCCTGATCGTGGCATTTTTCAAGATGATATTTTACACAATCATCGCAACGCAGCACCAATGATGTTGCCAGGCCCAACATCTCTTTTACCTTTTGTGTCAATGCGCCATCCTGATAGGTAAGTGTATCCAGGCTATAAATGCGTTTCATCACTTTATTATCCGAATTCAATATCTTCTCGTTCATTTTTGCACGGTAAGTATTAAACTCTTCTGGTAAATTCTTCATGGGTAATGTTTTTATACAAAAATAAAATAGTCTTCCGGACTTACTGTACCGGGAGCTACAAATGTATCTTTTTCGTTCAAAATAAAACGGCCTTATATCTAATAATCTTTTGTTTAGTAATCTGGTCTCAAAAAAAATGAGTTTCTTTAAAATATCCGTTCGCTTTGTTCGTCTGAAAAAACAGGAGCCGCAATAATGGAAGATAAGACAACATATATTGAAAAGACATATCGGGAGCAGAATAACAAATTGCTCAATTTTATTCGGAAAAGCCTGCCGTTAGACCAGGCAGAAGATGTGTTGCAGGATGTTTTTACTCAATTATTTAACGGCTACGAGCAAATTCGGTCGCTCGGAAATATTTCGTCGTGGCTATACAAAACAGCGACCAACCGGATTATTGACCTGAAACGCAAAAAGAAACCCGACTTGCTGGGCGATAAAAGCATCCGCCAACAAGAAGGAGAAGAACTATTGCACATCGAAGATATTTTGCCTGCATTATCCGGGAATCCGGAGGATGAATTATTTCGGGAAATGATTTGGCAGAAAATACAGGACGGGCTTGACGAACTTCCGGAAGAACAAAAAGAAGTTTTTGTACTACACGAATTTGAAGAGCGTTCTTTTAAAGAGATTAGTTTAATCACCGGTGAAAAAATCAATACATTAATCTCACGCAAACGCTATGCAATTATGTATTTAAGAGAAAAATTAAATGAGATTTACGAACAATTAAAACATTGAAGTCATGAAAAATACAAGAACAACAAAATCAAGATTTATAACAGGAGGTATTCTATTAGGAGCAGCTGCTTTTGTCCTGTTTACATTATGTACGATGTGGCTGTGGAACTGGCTGATGCCAACAATCTTTTCGTTAAGTACCATTACATTTTGGCAGGCTGCCGGGATATTGGCTCTTTCCAAAATCCTGTTTTCAGGAGGACATTGGTCGCGTCAGTGGCAGTCCGACCGAAGGCATAAATTCTGGCACCGGCGTTTCGAAGAAAAATGGGGAAATATCTCAGATGAAAAAAAAGAACATTTTGCCCAACAGATGGATGAAAAATTTGGAAAAAAGCAGGCAGAAGAGTAAATGCATCTGTTAGTGATTGAAAACGCGGGTTGTTAAGTAATCTCTGCCCAAAAACTGTCGATTTTTACGAAATGAGTGGTTTAGCAAATTGGAAGTTTGTGGGAGAGAGATGAATAAGGGAGATTGTTTATTCTTCTGAATCAAACATGTTGTTATTCGAGCGAATATAGTTCTCTTCCTGCTTGCCGTTTTAATCCCACTACTCCTTTCTTAATACTTTATATGTAAAAAGGAGTTGGTAATAAAAAAAACAAAGACTTTCTCCAAATCTTTCAAAAAAGAAAAACAGTAAAAAATAAAACACCCATGGTTGAGATAATAACTGAGGCACACAGGAGGATGACGGTTATTTTTTCTCACCTAACAAATGAGCGACACAAAAATTCAGACAGATGGAAACAATAATAACAACGTCGGTTATTCCGGAAATTAACGCCCAAAAATGTCATGATTGTGAAAGGTGCGTTGATGTTTGTCCCAACAACGTTCTGCTTGCAGTACCGGCAAAGAAAACATTCCTGAGACGTCAAAAATCGAAGGTGCTTGTCGCAAATCCACAAAAATGTGCAGGCTGCAATGCCTGTGTGGTTTCGTGCCCGCACCATGCAATTAGTTTATGGCAGGTCGAATCTTAACAATCCAAAACGTCCGCCCAAAGATGGACTATTTAAGGATGTTTTTGAGGAAAAAAAGATTCGAGGTGAAGAACCGTCCCAGTCCTTTGTGAAAAAATACAAACAGGAAAAGGGGGAAATAATTTAATATCAATCGTATCGCCCGATTTTATTTTTGCTATTTTATGTATAATTTATTACATCAACGAAGGGGATATTTTTGACTGACACGAAGTGAAAATATTAGCAGTTTGATTCTCGTCCTTCTACTTTTCGGGCTTTTCGGCACATAGGGCGTTAGCTTTTCAAGATACTTTCACGGATGCGCCAAAAAATTTGTGCATTCGTCATCCCCCGGATTTCATCCGAGGGGATTGTTATTTAAACCGTTCCGGGCTGTTGGCTCCCAATGAATATTGAGTTTTCATTCTATTCCACGGAGGAACACCGATTTCTTGCTTTTTAGTAAACACACTGCAAATAAGGGTTCCATAAGAGAACTTTTGTGCGGGCGTGCCCCAAATCCATGATTCGGGCTAACGGGCTAGATAAAAAAAAACGCAAAGTTTTTTTGATCGAAAATGCCTTCCTCGTGCTTCGTTTTTCTAATCTAAGGAGAGAAATAAAGTAGGGCTTGGACAAAGCCCCAACTTATCGAAAAGGTGATACAGCGGTGAACATTCACCCGCTTCCCGCTGTTAGATAATTGGAAATGCCGCACGCGCCACTGAGGTACTTTTACCTTAATTGTGCATACAAGTCCAGTAATTCTCCTGCCGCAACAAACGAACTCATAGCATCGGTCATCACATAATTCTCCAGAACTTTTAATTTTTCTTTTATTTCCGGGCGGTCGTAAAAGTCGCGTTTCAGCTGTTCTTCGATGGTTTCGTGCATCCAATACGTAGCCTGGGTATTCCTTCTTTTAAAGAAATAATCGTTTTCGGTGGTTTGTTTTTTATATTCCTCCACCTTCTCCCAAATAGCTTCGATCCCGGTTTTATGGAAAGCCGAGCAGGTTAAAACATCAGGAGTCCAGTCCGAATCTTTTTGCGGGAATAAATGAATGGCATTTTTGTATTGCGTTTGTGCAATTCTTGCTTTGTCAATATTTTTTCCGTCGGCTTTGTTAATGGCAATTAAATCGGCCATTTCCATAATCCCACGCTTAATTCCCTGTAGCTCGTCGCCAGCACCTGAAAGCATTAATAAAAGAAAAAAATCGGTCATAGAGTGAACAGCTGTTTCGCTTTGTCCAACACCAACGGTTTCTATAAAAACATGGTCGAACCCGGCAGCTTCGCAAAGAATAATTGTTTCGCGTGTTTTACGCGCTACTCCTCCCAACGATCCTGCCGACGGACTGGGGCGGATATAAGCATTGGCATTTCCGGCCAATTCTTCCATACGGGTTTTATCTCCCAGTATGCTTCCTTTTGAGCGTTCGCTACTGGGATCGATGGCAAGCACCGCAAGTCTTCCTCCATTCAACGTTATGTTGCTGCCCAGGGCTTCAATAAAAGTACTTTTACCAACACCTGGAACGCCGGTAATTCCAACCCGGATTGACTTGCCACTATAGGGCAAACATTGCCGGATAATCTCCTGTGCTACTTTCTGATGTTCTCTTCTCGAACTCTCAACCAGGGTAACGGCCTGGCTTAACAAGGTAATATCCCCGGCAAGTATTCCTGCAACATAATTTTCAGGCGCAAGAATTTTACGTTTTTTCTTCAGAAACCTTTTTATCGAATCTTTATTTACCGGCTCCGGTTGATCAATTCCTGAGTTTACAGTCAATCCTTTGTATAAAGGATCGTTTTCTACATGATGTGTATCTTTCTTTTCGGACATAAATCTAAAATATTGTTCAAAAATACATACAAGAATTAAAAAAACAGGAGCCTGATGTGTTAAAAAAAAGGTGCAGTCAAATTTTCGACCACACCTTGCAATTATTGTTGACCTACTTATCCGGCATTGGTTGAAACATTGGCCGTAATTCGCAGGTTTGTTGTTGGTTTTTTCGGGTCGTTGGTAATAACGGTTATGGTTTTGCTCTGGCGACCTCTTTTCCCGCGCGAGTTAAAAGTAACTTTTACAGGTGCGCTCTTACCCGGGGCTATAACTTTTGCTGACGGCGCAGCTGCCGTACAGCCACAGGAAGTTTTTATCCGGCGAATTATTAACTCTGATTTCCCGTTGTTGGTTAAAGTAAAGGTATGTGTTTTTTTCTCTCCTTGTTGCATCTCGCCAAAATCGAATGAAAGCGGGGCAAAGTTTGCAACAGGAGCATTGGCCAACTGTTCGGGCGTAAGGTTTGAAAAGTCTTCCTCAATATTAGCATTTATCGATATCGCACTTTTGTAATCGTTATTGCCGTTTGTTGTCAGGTAAAGACGATTAGAAGCCCTTCCGTATGTTTTTCCGGCTTTAGTGTCATAGGTAACTAATAATTTCCCTATTTTATGAGCAGGAATCGATGCCGGTTCAATTTTAGCACTCAAATGCCGGGGTAACGACCGGAAGCCAACTTTTACCGTTTTGTCGGTATTGTTGTACAGGTCTAATTCTTTTGTGATTACCTGCCCCATTTTCAGATTTCCGAACGACATAAAATTTGTTTTTACCCTTAATGCCCCAATTTTCCGGGGATATTGTTCGGCCAGTGTTTTTACATGTGGTTTTACTTTTCCTTTTATTCTAAGAACAACTGTTTTGTTTTCGGCATTTGAACTAACGGTTATCGTTTTATTGAAAGCTCCTGGCCTTCCTTTGGCGCGATAGGTTACATTAATTGCTCCTTTTTCTCCGGGAGCAACCGGAACACGGGTCCATCTGGGGGTTGTGCATCCGCAGGAAGCTCTTACATTGGATAACACCAAAGGAGATTCTCCCTTATTAATGAAGTTAAATACCGTTGTTTGGTTACCGTCATCTTCCAAAACCGTTCCAAAATCATGAATTGTTTCTTCAAAAACAATTTTTGCTTTTTCTTGTGCATTAGAGAAGCTAATAGCCATTATTAAAGCAAATAGCATTAATAGTTGAGGGATTTTCTTCATAATATGTATATTAAATTTGTAACTAACCGAACAAATGTAGCAATGCTGTATGAGAAATACTGTTAACCGAATTCGATATTTTGTTAATGAGTTGTTAATCGGAAAAATCCAAAATTGTTGTAATTTAGTCGGATTATAATACTCAGAGTTTATTCTGAAAAAAACATGAATAGAAAAACGCTTAAATATAAATACATTATTTTTTTAGCAACGATTTCTATCGTAGGAATATTTCTTATTCAGTTTAGTTTTATGCGTTATTCGTATCGTTTAACAAAAAATCAGTTTACAGAAAGTGCCAGTGTTGCACTAAAAGAAGTAGCTTGGCAAATTATGGTGGCAACCGGAACAACGGCCAATTACGACAGCCTTACCCCTGTTGAAATGTTTTCAGGAAATACATACCTGGTAAATGTAGGAGTAGCTATTGATAATGATTTACTGAAAAGAAACCTGCAGGAGCAGCTGAAAAAACACGACATTTACGACTGTTTCGAGTATGCAATTTACAACCCGGAAGAAGAACAAATGAACAAGGGAGTGTTGGTTGTTTCGGCCGATGAAATCCGAACATCTGCTTATGCTTTTCCGGTTGATAAAAACTATACCAACTATTTTTCCATTCATTTTCCCGACCAGTCAGAATATTTCAGGTCGCAGCTTTCTATTTGGTATTTTCTTACCGGCCTGTTAGTATTGGTTATTTTCTTTTTCGCATATACACTCTGGGTGATTATCCGTCAACGACAGCTTTCGGAAGTACAAAAAAACTTTGTAAACAACCTTACTCACGAATTAAAAACACCAATCTCGGCTATTTCTCTTTCGGCAAAGGTCATTAACGATAAAAAAATAATACAAAATCCACAACGACTTTTTGAATATGCCCGGATTATACTCGAACAGAATAATCGTATGTCGAAAAATGTAGAGAAAGTACTTTCAGTTGCTTCTCTCGAAAAAAACAGAATGTACTTGAACAAAGCCAAAATCAGGTTGGATGAATTTATTACAACTACGTGCCAAAACTTTAAACAAAGCGACAAAGGGCAAAAAGCAAAAATTGAAACAGAACTAAACCGATTTACGCCCGAAATTTATGCCGACCAGTTTCATTTTACCAATGTTTTGATTAATATTCTTGAAAATGCGGTAAAATATTGCGAAACAGCCCCGGAGATCACCATTGAACTAACCAAACATAAGAATAAATACATTTTGAGTTTGAAAGATAACGGTATTGGAATTTCCCCCGACTACAGGAAAAAAATTTTCAAGAAATTTTACCGTGTTCCTACCGGAAATATTCATAATGTAAAAGGATTTGGGCTTGGACTCAATTACGTATATAAAATTGTCAAAGCCCATAAATGGAAAATTAAAGTTGACGAAAATCCCAAAGGAGGGAGTATTTTTACAATTTATATTCCGGAATAATGAACCAAATAAAATTTAGAATATTACTGGTAGAAGACGACGAGGCCTTACGTTTTATCGTGAAAGACAACCTTGAACAAAATCATTACGAGGTAACAACTGCCGAAGACGGGGAAGTTGCCTTAAAAACTTTTGGGCAACAAAACTTTGATCTTGTGGTACTTGATGTAATGCTTCCAAGGGTAGACGGGTTCCAGGTAGCCGAAAAAATTCGTTCAACGAACGAGCAAACCCCCATTATTTTTCTCACGGCCCGCAGCATGACCGAAGACAAAATAAAAGGGCTTACCATTGGTGGCGACGATTATATCCCGAAACCGTTTAGCATGGAAGAGCTGTTGCTGAAAATAAAAATCTTTTTAAGGCGCAGCCAGCAACATCCCGTTAACAATGTTAATAACAGCAATATAAAAATTGGTCGATTCGTTTTTAAACCCAACGAGTTATCTTTAGCTATTGATGACAATATGCGCACCCTCACCCTGAAAGAGGCCGAACTTATTCGTTTTTTTGCAACACATTCCAATAAAGTTTTAAGTCGTAACGAAATTCTTAACAGCATTTGGGGCTCCGACGATTACTTTTTGGGACGTAGTCTTGATGTTTTTATTTCGCGTTTACGAAAGTATTTTAAGGCCGATCCCAACGTAAAAATAACAAACCTTCATGGAATTGGTTTTCGTTTCTCGGTAAAAACAGAAAGCCAATAGTCTCCTCAATAATGTTTCAAACCATAAAAATTTTAACTTTCGAAAACTTTAAATTTTAATTTGATGAACCAGGTCTTTTTATACACGTTTCCCCAATGGATTATTTTTGCCGGATTGTTTATGATTATTTACGGCTGGATAGAAAAGAAGAAAACGCTTCGCCTTGCGGGTATCGCATCGTTTATTCTACTAGGATTTTTTGCATTATGGATAATTTCAAGTGGAAAACTGGCAACTTCTGCTTTAGAAGAAACAATCGAATCATCAACCGGGCGCAAACTGTTTCCGGCCTATTTAAGTTTTCTTTTTTCGGCAATGCTGGCAATACCGGCTTTGCTACTCGACCGGAAGAACAGGAAATATGCCCGCCTGTTTATCGTTCTATCAGCATTTGCAGGCCTCTCCGGTTTTTTTGTTATCGTTAACTTTTTACATCAATAATTTTTTTTATTTCGTGTATGATTTCTCAAAAAGCTAAAGACATTAGCCCTTTTATTGTAATGGAGGTACTGGAAAAAGCTGCCGAAATGGAGAAGAAAGGCATAGATATAGTGCACCTCGAAGTTGGCGAACCCGACTTCAATGTACCTTCTTGTGTAGGCAAAGCTGTCCGGAAAGCTTTCGATGAAGGGAAAACGCATTACACCCATAGTTTGGGAGATTACGAGCTGCGCCAAGAAATTGCCCGCAAATATAAAAAAGAATACCAGATCACGATTTCTCCGGAACAGATAGTGGTAACCTCCGGGAGTTCGCCGGCCATTTTACTTGCTTTGAGCGTGTTATGCGAACCTGGCGATGAGGTAATTCTTTCCGACCCGGGCTATGCCTGTTATGCCAATTTTATTCGTTTTGTTGATGCAAAAGCAGTAATGGTTCCGGTTTATGAAGCAGATGGATTCCAGTACAGACCCGAAGTAATTGAAAAATATATTACCCCTAAAACCCGGGGCATTTTCATAAACAGTCCGATGAACCCAACCGGCAACCTTTTGTCGACAGAAGTAATGCGTCAATTGGCAGAATTCGAAATTCCTATTCTTTCCGATGAAATCTATCACGGCCTTGTTTACAAAGGGAAAGCACACTCAATTCTTGAAGTAACCGACAAAGCTTTTGTTTTAAATGGTTTTTCAAAACGTTATGCAATGACAGGACTGCGACTGGGGTATGTTATTGCGCCCAAAGAGTACGTAAGGCATATGCAGAAAATACAGCAAAATTTGTTTATTTGTGCCGGTTCTACTGTTCAGCAGGCCGGAATCGAAGCACTACGTTCTGCTGATAAAGACGTTGAACGAATGCGCAGGATTTATGACGAACGCAGGAAATACCTTATACGCCGACTCAAAAAAATGGGTTTTTCCATAAAAGTTGAGCCAACCGGGGCTTTTTATGTGTTTGTAAATGTTAAACATCTTTCGGACAACTGTTACAAACTGGCTTTCGACATTTTGGAAAAAGCACATGTTGGTGTTACCCCGGGAATCGATTTTGGAGCAAACGGAGAAGGATTTATTCGCTTTTCGTATGCCAATTCAATCGAAAACATCGAAAAAGGCATGAATCGTTTGCAACAATACCTCGACAACAAGTCTTAAACTAAATGTTTTTTCATTTTAGCCCGAATAATGGTAATTTTATAGAAAATTAAATTTATCAGAGATGAGAAATATATCTTGCCTGTTTCTGTTCGTTTTACTTTTTACTTCCTGTCAGGTTGAAGAAAAAGGTAAAAACCATAAAACGAACTGGAACAAAAGAATTTCGAGCATAACTAATTTTGAAGACTTTGTTCAGGGTGAAACTTATTTGCCGGTTTATTCGCACATTTATTATGCCCACGAAGATCGCACTTTTGATCTAACAATTACAGTAAGCATCCGTAATGTTTCGCACACCGATTCGGTTTATATTTTAAATGCAGATTATTACAATACGGCAGGCGATAAAATTCGACGGTATATTGAAAATCCTGTTTTTGTTGCCCCAATGGAAACCGTTGAAATTGTTATAAAAGAAGCTGACAAGGAAGGAGGTTCAGGTGCTAATTTTATTTTTGACTGGGCTGCAAAAAGGAAAGAAACTCCTCCCCTTTTCGAAGCAGTAATGCTATCAACATACGGGCAACAGGGAATCTCTTTTTTAACAAGAGGTGTGCCGATACAAAAAGATCGATAAACGATGTTCGATTTAAAATGATATAAACGCAACTATTCAATACAAATTTCTTGTAAAATCACAGAAACGCAACACCATCGGGATAAGAGAAGGCTGTCCCCTCGTTTATATAAACGAGGAGACAACTGGCTTTTATTTCATTGATGCGATACGCTCTTCCAATACTTTAATTTTGGCTTCGGCATCAGCTTGTTTGGCTTTTTCTTTCGCAACAACAGCTTCGGGCGCATTGTTTACAAAACGCTCATTGCTTAATTTTCTCATTACAGAAGTAAGGAATCCTTTGGTATATTTCAGTTCTTCTTCAAGCTTTTTTAATTCTTCTTCCACATCAATAAAACCTTCAAGCGGAATGTAAAAATTGGTTGATTTTACCCGAAACGAAGCGGCCCCGCTTACTTCCTCTTCGACCATTGAAAGTTCGGAGAGATTCCCTAATTTCACGATAACTGCATTAAACTTTGCATCAAAACCTTTGTCTCCAATATGTACACTTAGCGCTAATTCTTCTTTATTCGGAATATTTTTTTCTTTTCTGATTTTACGAATACCGGAAACTGCTTCTTTTACATTCTCAAAATCAGCCAGGAATTTGCTGTCGTATTTTGTTGCATCAGGAAGCTGAGTCACCATAATGCTTTCGCCCTCTTTGCGTTGCGCCAGCAAATGCCAGATTTCTTCGGTAATAAAAGGCATAAATGGATGCATTAACCGTAACATCTGGTCAAATAAATCAACCACCTCGGCATAAGTTTTGGCATCAATTGGTTTTTGGTAGGCTGGTTTTACAATTTCGAGCAACCATCCGGAGAATTCATCCCGAACAGTGGTATAAACAGTCATCAGTGCTTCCGAAATGCGAAAACTATCAAATTGATTATTTAATGTTTCGACAACCTCAGCAACCTTGTTTTTAAACCATTCAACAGCAAATTTTGAATGTTCGGGCTGTTCAATATCCGTTGCTACTTCCCAGTTTCTCACCAAACGGAAAGCATTCCATATTTTTGTAGAGAACCCTGCGCCTTGTTGTGGTAAACTTTCGTCGAACAATAAATCTCCACCGGCAGGAGAACAAAGCAACATTCCTACACGTACTCCATCGGCACCATATTGGGCAATCAGGTCAAGCGGATCGGGCGAGTTCCCTAACGATTTCGACATCTTACGCCGTTTACTGTCGCGCACTACTCCTGTAAAATAAACATTTTTAAACGGCAAGGTTCCTCTTTCTGCATAACCGGCCATAATCATACGTGCCACCCAAAAGAAAATAATGTCGGGTGCCGTAACCAAATCGCTGGTAGGATAGTAATATTTTATTTCTTCGTTATCAGGATTTGTAATCCCACCAAACACCGAAACCGGCCACAACCACGACGAAGCCCATGTATCCAGTACATCCTCATCCTGTTTTAAAGTAAAGCCTCCATCTTTTAATGAAGGGTGCTTGTCAATGGCAAGTTTCCGGGCTTCTTCTTCCGTAGCCGCCACTACGTATCCCCAATTTTCCCCCTTTGGGGGATTAAGGGGGGATTCTATATACCACACCGGAATCTGGTGTCCCCACCACAACTGGCGACTAATACACCAATCTTTAATGTTGCTCATCCAGTGGCGGTAAACATTCTTGAATTTATTGGGGTGAAATTTAATTTCATCTGTTTCAACTGCATCTAAAGCCGATTTCGCTAGTTTCTCCATCGACAAGAACCATTGTGCCGAAAGTTTCGGTTCTATAACTACATCTGTTCGTTCTGAATACCCGACCTTATTGGTATAGTCTTCTATTTTCACCAAATTACCTTCGGCTTCCAGCATCGGAATAATTTGCTTACGTGCTTCAAAACGGTCAACACCAACAAGGAATCCGGCCGCTTCGCTCAGGGTTCCGTCGTCGTTGAATGTATCAATAATTTCGAGATTATGACGTAAACCAATTTCGTAATCGTGCACATCGTGAGCAGGCGTAATTTTCAAACATCCGGTTCCAAATTCCATATCAACATATTCGTCGCGGATAATTGGCACACTCCGCTTCACCAAAGGTACAATTACACGTTTTCCTTCCAAATGTTTAAAGCGCTGGTCATTCGGGTTTACACAAACAGCACTATCGCCCAAAATGGTTTCCGGCCTTGTTGTTGCAACCGTAACCCACTCTGATGGCTTCTTGCCCTCCCCTCCGGGGGAGTCTGAGGGGACTACCTTGTATCGAACATAATATAATTTTGATTTTTCCTCTTTATGGATAACCTCCTCGTCCGAAACAGCAGTTTTGGCCTGCGGATCCCAGTTTACCATACGAACCCCACGATAAATAAGGCCTTTGTTAAATAAATCGACAAAAACTTTAATCACCGAGGCCGACCGTTCTTTGTCCATTGTAAAAGCCGTACGATCCCAATCGCACGAAGCGCCGAGTTTTTTTAATTGTTCAAGAATGATTCCTCCGTGTTTTTCGGTCCAGTCCCAAGCATGTTTCAAAAATTCGTCGCGCGATAAATCGTGTTTATCAATTCCTTCCGACTTTAGCTTATTAACAACTTTTGCCTCGGTAGCAATTGATGCATGGTCGGTTCCGGGAACCCAACAGGCATTTTTACCTGTCATACGTGCACGACGCACCAAAATATCCTGAATGGTATTGTTGAGCATATGCCCCATGTGCAACACCCCTGTAACATTTGGCGGTGGAATCACAATTGTGTAAGGTTCCCGCTCATCGGGTGTTGAATGAAAAAATTTATTATCCATCCAGTATTTATACCATTTGTCTTCAACCGCTGCCGGGTTGTACTTGCTTGGAATCTCCATCTTCTTTTGTTTGAAAAATTACCTGAAAATAAGGTGCAAAAATAATATTAATTCAGAATTTTAGTTGGTATTAGCTATATTTGTTAATTTTTGTGATATTATTGAAATAATATAACAATCACAAAAAAGTTTATATCCTTAAGAACAATTGTGTAGAATTGTTTGAGGTTAAACGAAACGCCAAATTATCAAAACAGCAATTACAACTCATTAAATAGCAGGAAGTTCTATAATTTCACATAAGGTCCTAGTAACGGTCAAAAATATTATATGCGCAAATATATTTTAACAACTATATTCATTCTTATCTCACATTTAATTTTTGGACAGTATCAAATTAGTGGAGATTTAAAAACTGATTCAACCTGGAGTCGTGTTGTATATTTATCCTTAATTGAAAACCATCATAATATAGATCAAATAATTGAGAACACCACAATCGACTCTAATGGATATTTTGCCTTTGAAGGGAATCATTTGCCTGATGAAATTTCATTTTATTTATTGCTAGTAATATAGATACTGGGAGGATTTTTATACTGATGTTTTTCTACAGTTTGATCTGGTTCTAAAATCAATTTCATCATCTATTAATGTTAATTGTTTTTTTATGTCTTTTTTTTCATCTAATTTTTCTTTCCAATTTTTATATGCAAAAGAAATTAATCCAACAACAATAGTGGAAAGAAGCCATATTCCTAATGGTGTATTTCGAAATTCAATTGTTTTTTTTAGGACATGATTTGCCTTTGGAAACAGTTTTATTTCAATATTTTCATTATTTATGCTCTCTAGAATTGAAAAATTCTTTTCAGCATTTACCAATTGGTCTCTGCCGACAAACAAAACAAGCGTAGGAATATTGATATTTTCCCAATATGAAATGAAGTGTTCTTTTCTACCTAGCCAATAGAAACCATTGAATTCATTTTTATCAATGTTAATATTTCTATATCAATCCTGTTTGATTCATAAAAATATACTTCTGTGCATTTTGACGATGCTTTCCAGTTCCTGCTCCAATTGCGCAATTTCTTTTTGCACCTGTCGCAATTGCGGTTTTACTTTGCATACACGCAACCATTGTGCCCAATGAAACAGAGCAATCGCAGAGAAAAGAAAACCATTCTAGTAGATTGTACTTGAAATATTTTTAATCTTTATTCAAAAATTTCAGACTTTTCGATTCCTTTTATTGCGTTTTTTCTGGTAACCAGGTAGATTATGAAATGAATTAACAGACCAATTCCCCAGTAAATAACTGTTAAATGTAAAATTCTAACATTCTCATATTCTGACTGCAAACCGATTAGATGCCAAATTTCAGCGATGAGGTTACAGATTATGTATGTTGCTAAATGGAAACGAAATCCAATATCATAAAGAGGTAAATTCATTTTTTCTTTTTTGCCAAATATCCAACCAATAATAAAAATCAATATTCCATAGATTGTTGCAACAATCCAGACACTGCCGAATAGGCGATTTTGAAGCATAGTGCTTAATGAGAACCTAAAAGCAATTGTTAAAGCAATAAGACCAATCGAAAATGCTAATAAATTTTTTGTTATTGTTTTCATATTTAATCCTCCGATAAGATTAAGTTTTTAATTTGTTTGCTAAAAAAAAGATTTATATTTCTTTCAATGAAACTATTGAGTAATTCAAGACCTAATTCTGTTAAGAAATAGTATTTGCGTTCGGGACCTTTATTTCCTTCACCAGTTTCAAAATCAACAATACCGACATGCTGACATTTTCTGAGATTACGGTAGAGACTTTGACTTTTGCAAGTCATAGTCTGATTGGATTGTTCTTCAACAAAGGACTTAATTTCATCAACACATTTTTTACCATCTTTCAATGATAGAAATACCCAAAGAGTCAATTGACCTTTTTTATATGTTTCTTCCCATGCTGATAATAATTCAGACATTTGATTATTTGTACTCATGATTTAATCTTTTTGTATTAAACAACATGTACAATACAAAGATAATAGTAAGATATTGAAAAGAAAAAATAAATTGCAAGAAAAATGATGGAAATAAATCACCAGCCGCTAGGTTTTGTATGGTGGGTAGGGCATTAGAAATCACTAACTTTTCAAGCCGATAAGTAGCCGAGACGCAGGTTTGACACCTGCAGTTTGGACTCTTTTAACTACTGAAATAGATCAGTTCTGTAGGCATAAAAGCCTGTTTTTAGGTTGCTATATTACCGTAGTCTTGTTCTTTCAAAAAGAAAAATATTATGGATAAAGTTAATGATTTTGTTGGCATTGATATATCAAAAGAGAAATTTGATGACTGGAGCACAAAACACGGCAATTTCACAGGAGAAAATCTCGATAATATGGAATACAAAAATTGCTTACGGTTGTTTCCTGCATTGGAAGAATACTATTCAAAATGATATATGTGTAGTCCTGCAAATTATAGCCAAGAATTAGTTTTCCCCGAACAATGAAATTGGAATAAATTGCAGCTACAAACATTATAAAATACGCAATGCTACCGATTATTACAGCATTAAGTAACGATAAATTATTTTCGTGCTTTGTCTTCATTAATTGATTTTAGCTTAAAATCCCAAACATCTTTTTCACAGCTTGGCTGAAAGTTTCAAAAGGGAGTGATTGCTTTTGTTTGTATGACACTACAACACCTTCTCCGGCTAAATAGCGAAGTTTATTTGTTCCGTCGGTGGCAGCGTTGTACACTTCTTTTGCCACAACCAAAGGACTTTCTCCTGTGCCAAGATATTCTTTCATTTTGGGAATAACGGTGTTGTTAATCACCTCGTATTCTTTTAATTCGGAATTCTCGAAAAATTGAGTAGAAGAAAGAAAATTGCTGTTTACAGCAGCCAATTCGATAATCTTCATTTTAACGTTAATGGTGTCAAGTTCATACATCAACGATTCACTAAGCCCTTCAACCGCAAATTTAGTAGCATTATAGAAACTATTTAACGGCACTCCCATAAATCCGGCTTGCGAGCTGATGTTAATGACTGTTCCCTCCATTCTCTTGCGAAACAGAGGTAAAACTGCCCACAAAACGTTCATTATACCAAATACATTTACATCAAACTGACGTTTAGCATCTTCTAGTGTTGCTGCTTCAAAAAGCCCTTCTGTGCCAATTCCTGCATTATTTACCAATACATCAATAGTTCCGAAATGTGCCGTGGCATCTTGTACCGCTTTGTCAATAGAACCCCTGTCAGTAACATCCAATGCAAAACATTTTACATTTTCCAACTGTGTTAATTCCATCTCTTTTTCGGGAGAACGCATTGTTGCTGCCACATTCCATCCGTTTTGTTGGAAAATCTTCGCTGTTTCTTTACCAATTCCGGTTGAACAACCGGTAATAAATACTGTTTTCATTTTTTTGCTTTTTTTATGTTGATACTATTTGTTTGAATAAGCCGTTATTAGCTTATTTTCTTTAATAAATTTACTTTCTGTTTATATGGCGGATAAATCAACGACGGGTCAATCCAAGTTGGTTTTTTATAGATACTTTTGGGATAAGAAAAAGTATTAAACCCTGATTTTCCGTGATATCTCCCCATTCCGCTATTCCCTATTCCGCCGAATGGCAGCTCGATATTTCCGTTGTGCAATACGGTTGCATTAATGCAGCCACCACCAAAATGAATAGCTTCAATGATGCGGTTTTGTAAGGTTTTATTTTTCGAGAAGAAATAAAGGGCTAACGGACGTTCCATTTCTTTAAGTCTCGTTATGGCGTCATCAATGTTTTCATACTCAATAATTGGCAGAAGAGGTCCGAAAATTTCTTCCTGCATAATTTTATCGTCCCAGTCGGATTTATAAAGAATCGCAGGTTCAATATACCGAGAGCTGCTATCTGTTTTTCCACCGAAAAAAAGCTTGTCTTTTTCAAGATATGAAACCAACCTGTCGAAATGTTTATCGGTAACAATGCGGCAATAATCAGGACTGTCTTTTGCATTTTTACCATAAGATTCTTCTATCCTTACGGTTAATTCTTGAGCTAATTGTTTTGCAATCGATTTATGAGCAAGGACAAAGTCGGGAGCGGTACAGGTTTGTCCAGCATTCATAAATTTACCCCAAGCAATGCGTCGCGCAGCCACTTTTATATCAACATCAGAATGAACAATGCACGGACTTTTTCCGCCCAATTCCAAAAGCGTAGGTGTTAAATGTTTGGCTGCTGCTTCTGCCACAATATGCCCAACTTTCGGACTTCCTGTAAAAGCTATAAAATCCCATTTTTGAGCCAATAACAATTGGGTTTCTTCTACACCTCCTTCAACTACGGCACAATATTCAGCAGGATATATTTCGCCGATTATCTTGGCTATTAATTTTGAAGATTGAGGAGCAAACTCAGAAGGTTTTATTACTGCACAATTTCCTGCTGCAAGTATTGACACAAACGGAACCAGACACGTCTGGAAAGGGTAATTCCACGGAGCAATGTTTAATACCACGCCAAAAGGTTGTGCATAAACCCTGCTTTTTCCCGGTTGCAATTCAAAAGATGTTTTGACTTTATGCGGTTTTGCCCATCGTTTCAATCGTTTGACGGTGTATTTCAGTTCGCCTTTCAGCTGCATTATTTCGGAAGAATAAGCTTCAAACGACGGCTTGTTCAAATCGGCTTTTAACGCAGCGAATATTTCTGCTTCATACGAATTTATTGCTTTGCCAAGTTTTTTTAATTGTTCTATTCTGAATTTTATATCAAGTGTTCTTCCTTGATTAAAATAGTTTCGTTGTTTATTAACGATTTCTTTGATGTTGTTCATATTGATGTTTTTTATGTTTTCTCAAACCCCTATTCTTAATTGGAATCGCAGTCCATTCGGAAGCAAAAAAAATTATGTTTTCATTCCTTTGTCGTAAATTTTGGCGTGATTCATCATTGTGGCTTCAAGTATCTTTAAATCAGCATCTTTGTTTTCTGAAACAAACGAATTGATAATACCCAACAGAGACGCAAAATAGGTATCAATAATTTGGTCAACATTAACCGGAGAAAGGATTTTGTTATTGATTCCTTTGTTTAATAATGAACGTACCGGAATCATAGCCCTTTCTTTTTCGGCATATTTAATTTTCAGAGTTTTTTCAGGAATAAGCTCACATCCCATATGGTTTGAATCGAAAAAGAATAAAGCTTTATAGTAAGGCGTGTATTCCTTATAAAACTCGAATATTTGCTTGGTTACTATACCAAACGTATTAGAAGCATCAGCCGTTTCAAGCTCAATTTTATTGGTTAAATCGGCGAGTATTTTTACGGCTTCAATATATACATATCCATAAATCTCTTCTTTACTCTCAAAAAGGTTATATACCGCACTTTTACCGTATTCAATGGCATCGCAAATGTCCTGAATGGTCACTTTAGAAAAACCTTTTAAGAAAAAAAGTTCTTTGCTTTTTTCAATTATCAACCTTTTGCGGTCTTCAAGTTCTCTTTGTTTTCTTTCTTTTGCTCCCATTTGTCAAAACATAATTCTTATTTGGAATAGCGTTCCAAAAGTAATGCATTTTTTAATTCAACAAACTTTTTTTACTAATTTATTTTATCATAATACAATTCTCCACTTGCCCCATTAAATATAGAATCTTTATATACATCCACAAGCAAGTTGGCATAATGAGTGATAATGTCAATTGATTTTTCGCTTAAATTTCCTGTTAAAATACCGCATCCCAACACTCCGGGATTAATGCTGACCGTATTGTCTTGAATCTCATTTTAAATAAGTTCGTCGCAGGAAATTGTATTTGGGTTTGTTTGCATAATTCCTGAAACAATATAATCATTGATTTTTCTTTTCTCATTAAGGGTGTTGAATCCATACCACAAAAAACATTTTATACCCTTTTTTACCGCTTCAAAAAAACCGTCAAGATAGCTGTATACATCTTCATTTTTCTGATAAATCACATAAGGGTCAATATGTGCTGTGAGAAATGGTTGGTAACGGTAAATTGTATGAGTAGTGGCAGATTGCGTGGCACTTCACTGTCAAACCGCTACGCAGTTTGAGTGGGCTACAAACCTTGATGTTTACCACATTGCCTGCCATTACTTATACAAAGTGTTATATCGCCTTTTATTCTTCTTTCATTTCATTTTCAATTGTCTTTTTTATTTCTGCGCCTGATGGTAGTTTGCCTTTTAGTGTTTCGGGCAATTCTTTTGTCAATCTATATTCAGCAACTCCGATTGGCTTATTTTGAATACGTAAAGCATATTCAACTTCTACCGAATCTTTTTCAGGGCAAAGAATTATTCCTATTGAGGGATTATCATCAGGTTGTTTTAGTTGTTCTTCTACAAGTTCTAAATAGTAATTCATCTTACCTGCAAATTCTGGCTCAAATTCAACCGTCTTTATATCAACGACAACGAGGCATTTTAATATTCGATGATAAAACAATAAGTCTAAACGATAATTTTTAGTGTTTAACTTCAGCGGATACTGATTACCTATAAAGCAAAGACCATAGCCCAATTCCATTAATAAATCTCGGATTTTCTCAATCATTGCACTTTCCAATTTCCGTTCTAAGACCGGAGCTGTTAACCCAAGAAAATCAAGATTGTAAACACTCTTCAATGATTCCTCTGCTTGTGTCAATTGATGAACTGTCAGTGCTTTTTCAAAATTATTTTGTTTTGGCTCTAATTTGTAATGTTTATATGCTTCGGATTTTAGCTGAATCAATAAAAAAGAACGACTCCACGCCGATTCTACCGTAGATTGTAAATAAAATTTTCGGGCATCGTCTTCTTTCTCCTTTTGTATGATAAGAATATTTTGTCCCCAAGGTATTTGTCTTGCCAATTCTAATAATTCATTTTCCCCTTTGTAGGCAAGATGAAATTGTCTCATTAACCACAAATTATTAGCGGAATGGAATACCCATCTGCTCCTTTAAAAATAATTTTCAAATCTTTAGCCAATTTTTCGACAATTGATTTGCCCCACCCAAATTGTTTTTGTTTTTGGACAATTAATTCGCCAATATCATAGTTTAATTGTATTGCGGAGAAATTAATCGCTTTACTTGCGTTTATTCGGGCAATATTAATCGTTTCTGTAATCTTTTCTAATAGTGGTTGAATGCACTTTTGTCAATCATTAATTTGAATTTTTCATTTCTCCAACAACTGTTGGAGTTTTCAAAAGTCGAGTAGGTAAAGGGGAATCTCACCCCTAAACCTCTCCCAGAACCGTACGTGATAGTCTCCCATCATACGGCTCTTCTTAGAAAGTCGCTAAGGCAAAAACTTGTATTGCCAATGCACAAATGTATTAGGATAATGCTTCGCAAAATCTCG